>Ga0099849_1000348_pt1 | contig 21025 bp, 17 predicted proteins | sample CB_VirMetaG_4_FD_78177 | JGI IMG/M metagenome (GOLD analysis project Ga0099849, IMG submission 78177) | Freshwater to marine saline gradient viral communities from Chesapeake Bay - CB_1508_1M Viral MetaG | ecosystem: Environmental > Aquatic > Marine > Coastal | place: USA: Chesapeake Bay... | reverse complement strand
TGATATTGCCCTGATTCTACATCTTCATAATCTAATTCTTCTGCAGTAAGATTTGACCCCATTTCATACCCATCTTGTTTTAAAGCTTCTTCAATAGCTGCTACTTTGGCTATACTTTCTGGGTTGAATTTTTGATTTGGGTATTTGCGTAAAAGGTTTTGTTGTATTTGATGTACTAATCTAAGAACATCTCCAGCCGCAACATGTGTAGCATCAGAATCTTGTTCTTTCGCAGCTTCTTGATAAGCTGCAAATGTTTCTTCAAGCTGTTCTGTTAATACATCTAATCGTTCAGTTCTACCAGTTTTATCTCTAGATACTTTTTCATAAGCAGCTTTCTCTACTTTAGATAAGTTTTCTGGGATGACGTCATTAAATTCGTCATCTGTCATAGCCTCAAATTTCTTTCTGGCTTCTAACTCTTCTTGAGATACTTTATTACGTTTAGAACTTTTAGCAGCTTTCCCTTCTTCTGTTGTAGGGTCAGTATCATCTACTTCATCACGAGTTTTTGCTTTATCTATATCAGCTTGTTCTTTAGCTTTTCTTTTAGCTTCTGCTTTTTGCTCTCTAACTTTATCTAAGGTTTTTCTGAATACCTCTCTCTGTGCAGGATCATTAAGCAGCTCACTTAGAGTTTTGTTAGCTTCTATTTCTGAGTAACTTAATGATGCATAGTCAAATACCTTAGTAGCTAAACTTTCCCATTCTAATGGCGAGTTTTCTTTTGTTAGTCCTGTCTGCTCAGTTATAAAAGCTTCCATAGCAGTATCCATTGCTGTTTGGAATTCTTGCTGAGCCTCTAACAATTTTATAAGATTAGTTTGACTAAAATCGTTTTCCTGGAATGCCTTCTCTAAAGCTTTTTGAGCTTCAATAAGTTTGTCTAAAGCTTTCTTTTGAACCCCGTCAGGCCCTACAACTTCTACTACTTTTTCATCTAAAGCTTTTTTAGATATCCCAGTTTTAGATGTAGCACTTGGGTTCTTTTCTGCAGCTTTTTTAGATTCTTCTGCAATATCTTTTGTAAGGCTCTCTCTTCTTTTAGCTGAAAAATCAGATTGTACAGCCATTGTGTACAAGTAATTTTTCATTATAGCTAAGCTAGCAGATTGAGCTTCTCTTGCAGTTTTACCTGTAGCTCCTTCTAATGTTCTTCTTAAACTTTTTGGAGCTGCTTGTGGATCTGGGAAGAGTTCTTCTATCTGTTCTTTTCGTTTTCTAGCTATATCTATTTTATCAGATAGGTCTTGAGCGTATGCTGTTGGGGAAGCTATACCAACATCCTTTAATTCAATTCCCTCAAGGTGAAAGAACTTTTTAAACTCATCTTCTGATAAGTCACCTACAGATTTTACTTGCTCTTTGAATGCTTCAAACGATCCATTGTTTACGTGGAAGTTTACAAGATTACTTAGTAGTTGATCTCTTAAACTATTGTATGCTTTAGCATCTCCTTGTTTAACAGCTTCATCTAATTGATTAACTATTTTAGCTCTAGTGTCTGCATCCTCAACTAGATTTATAGCATCTTGCAGTGGATCATTAGACATTACTTCAAGCACTCTATCAATTCGTGCTTGTTCGTTCTGTCTTTCTTTTATTTTAGAAGCTACTCCACCACCACCACCAATTGCTCCGACAATAACACCGATAGCTGTTTGCTCCAATCCTTCAATTGTACCAAAAGTTTCTGCAAATCCTTCAGATAATCCTTCTATAAGATCTACAGTTCCCCCATCAAAAGCATTTGACTCAGCCATTAGTATAGCTGCTTTGTTTGATGCAAATTGAGATCCTTCTTGAAAACCTTCTATTGCTGAATTTTTTAGCAGTGGAGAGATAGTGCCTACAGCTTTACCAGTTTTTTTAATCCACCCTGGGAGATTTTGACCCATTCTTTGTACTACAGCTTCTCCTGCTTCTCTTGAATAAACTACTGGGAGTTTTTTAGCTACTTGATAGCCTGGACGCATTAAGTGCCCAAACATCGCAATATTAGTAGATGACAAAATTGCCATATTCAATCCAAAAGCTATGTTAGCCGCAGCAATAGCTTCGTTGTTTAATTCTGCTAATCTTGCTGCAGGTATGTCTGCTTTAGAGTTGTATTCAGGGTTTTCCTCTAACTCCCGTTCAATCAAACGTTCGTTAGCCATTTTTAAGGTTTCACGAGCTTCTACAGATGCTTCAGCTAAAGACATCATTGCTCCTGCCTCTAGCATTTGTATACCTTTAACAATTCTTGCTCCACGCACAGCAGAGTCTAAAGTTTTACCTGCTTGTAATGCAAGCAATCCTTGTTTACCTGATGCAGCAATTCTTGCTAATCGTGAAGCATTAGACATTAACTGTCCACCTTTTGCGAAAGCATTAGCAGTTCCCATCAATGGTCCCATACCACCTGTTAAGTAGATTGTAGCAATACTACCAAGAGTGTATCCTAAACCATTAGCTACTTTATCTGCCCAGAAGTTAGCTGTACCCATAGAATCTAATAAAGACCTATCAGGATTCATTTCAGCCGCAGTATAGAAGTTAGGAAATGCTTCTTGCATATACTCATTAGAAGCATCTACTGCTTTACCTACAAAGTTGTTGTAGTACTGTCCACCAGTAGCTAATTCCCCAAGACCAGCTAATATACCTAAAGTATTTTCAGCAATAGCTCCAAGGGTTGTAACACCAGCTTTTAATAAACCATTCCCCCATTTTTCTGCTGTAGATTGATTCTGAGCACGTTTTTCAAACATATCCAAATACGGAGATGCTGGTACATTGTATTCTGCGAAAGATGCAAGATCTTTCATTGGGCTATACGTAGGTAGCTGGAACCTTCCTTGCCCATAGTATGTACTTCGTTGTTGTGCGGGGGCAGAGAATGTATTCAAATCTAAAGCACTGTTGTTAGCAGGTAGATTTGTTTGTGGGTTTAAAGGTTTTTGTGGGTCAGATGCAGCCTTAGCTTGTGCATTTAGTCTGTCAAATATATCTATCATATTTTATTTTCCGTAAAATAATACTGGGAGTCCCTTATTATTTCTAAGGTTAATTATTGATTCGAAGAGTGGACTAGTTATAGGCATCTGAGTTAAATTGTATCTAGAATCTCCAGGTTCTACTGGTAAATATTCAGTAATTTGTCCTGTAGCTTGGTCTATTACAGGATAAACAGCTTTGCCGCTGGCAGTTTCTCTTACTCTTACATTGGCTCCATACATATTGCTGGGTTGGAAATTAGTTACGTCTATACTATATCCACCCGCTAAAGGTATAGTACCTGATGTGCGCCCGGCTTCAACTAGTGCATCTAAGTCTGTAAGTAATATATTCATAGGTTCATTGGCAACCGCTTCTAATCCAGCTGTTTGTATTTGATCTCCAAGTAAAAGCAGTGAACTACCCCCAATTTCCTCTAAAAAGTCTGGGTCAATTGGGGTAGATTTATCTGCTCTATCTAATGTTACCATATATCCCAGCTGCCCATTAACTGGTTGAGTCAAGAGCATTACATTTCCTATAACAGCTCCAGCATTTGCTAAATCAACTCCTGTAATTTGTGAATCTTCTATTGTATATGCTGAACTAAATACAAAATTAGAAGGCATTGTTCCACTCAAAGTTTTATTTACAGCTTTAGAGCCTACAAAATTAGGAGTAGCTCTTACAGCTTGTGATGGAAGTTGGTTTGCTGCTAATGCTTCTGCATATGAAGCACTTACTATTTCAGCGGAGTTTGTAAATTCTTCTATATTTTGTAGTATGTTAAGACCTCTTGTACCATAAGTGCTTTCTAATTCTTTAAAAATTGAGTTTTCATCCTTAGAAAAAGCTGGGGAAACAACCACACCAGCACTTGTAGCCTTTGCAAGCCATTTTGTACCTCCTAAATAATTTTGTTGATAATATTTATAAGCTTCAACTGCATTAGCAAATTCTTCGTAAGTTAAATCGTTTAAAGAGTTGTCAGTAGCTTTTCTAAATCTATCTCTAATAGTTTCAAAAAGTTGCTGGTTAGTTTGCTGTGCAACTTGTGTTGCATTTGCTTTAGCTTTTTGTAATTGAGTTAATCTGTTTTGAGCAGATCTAATAGATTGCATTGTTGCATGCTTTACATCTGGGTGCTGATCAAAATAATCTTGTATTTCTTTTGGTAAGTCTCCTTCAGCTAGAATTTGATTTGCTGTTAATGGGCCGTCATACGTCGCTATTGTTTTAAGATTATTTATTTGATCTGCAATTTGTGTGCTTGCATCTGCCATAGCCCCTTCAAGTACTGATGGGGTAAGTGTTTGTCGCTCAATTAAAGTAGTAGAAACATTAAAACCTTCTGCTGATAATTCTTTTTGACGCTCTTTCCAACCGTGAAACCATACCTTATTCACATTGGCAGATTTAACACCACCACCATAAACACTTTGGAAAGCAAAAGCATTGATTGTAGATTGAGAAGCTTGATCAAACAATTGATTAGTAATTAATAACCTAGCCATTTCCCTAGGGTTATCTGCAATAGCTTTTTCTACTTCTTCTGCCTGTAAATTAAACATAGCTTTAAGCTCTGCAGTAGATTGTGTAGAGCCTTGAGTTCTTAAATTACCTGCATATTCTTGAAGCATTGCCCCAATAGCTTCATCATCTAAATTATAAGTTTTAAATAATGCTTCTTGATTTAAATATGCTGCTACTTTTGGATCATTTTTTAGTGGGGCCATTGCTTGTTGAATTCGTTGAGCGCTAATAGACTCTACAATTTGTCCTTCTACAATAACATCATAAAGTTGGCCATTTATTGTACTTTGCTTAATAGTTGCAGCTCCTTGGTATTTTTCTGCAACCATTTTGTCTGCAATTTTAAATTGCTCTTCTCGAATATTTACATACTCTGCAGGCTTGTACCCAGAAAAGAAAGAGTTTTGATCTACTTGGCCTGATGCATCTAATGTAAGTCCTTTGTTATTATACAAAGACATAGCTACTGAATTGTTAGCAATGTCTCTTGTAATTTTCCCTTTTTCAACTTGCTCATCTAAACCTTGTCGATACCCTTCATACGCATCATGGTTTCGTTTTAAAGGTTGATATGCTTTTACAAATTGATTTGCATCAAGTAAAACTTGCCTAGACATGTTATGATAATCTCCCCTAGATGCTCTTTCTTCTAATGATTGCTCGAACTGTTTTCTAAGTTCTACAGCTATCTTCCTATCATTGGGGAGTGGAGATGTCTGCATTTGAGATAGTTGCTGTGAAAGCATGCTATCTGCAGCAAAGTTCTCTTCATATCTTTTAGTTAAAAGAGTAGCAGCTTCAACCCTTCTAGGGTTAACGTACATTGATATTGGGGGACTATATCTGTAAGGCATTATCTCTTTATTTTATTAATCTTGCTAAAGTATTTTTTACCACCTGTTCTTTTAGGCTCTGGTTCGCCTTGGTCTGTTTTAGTAAGCATTTCCAGTCTACGCATTATATCCTCAAGGCTCATAGTTTTATCTGTAGGATCATAACCAGTTCTAGATTGTATTTCAGACTGAGCGGCTTGTCTTAATTCATCATCTGTTTTACCATAGAACGGAGAGTCAGTATCATTTTTTCTATCAGCTTTATCTCTTTCTTTTTTATACATTTTAAGAGTACGATCGTATCCTCTAGTATCGTAAACATCAATAGCATCTGCAAGTTGTTTTTCAACATTGTAAGATATTGCAGCTACTGCACTTTCTTGAAGATTATCTGAAATGTTATCTAAATCTGCACGTACTTGCTCTTGTTTAAATTCTTCTCGATCGTTAATAGCCGCTGCATTTTTAGCCTGTCTTTCCATATATGCAGCCATATTAGCTGCTGCAGCTTTTAATCTTAACCCAGCTTCTGTTCCTGCTAATTGTTTGTTAGCGCTAAGTTCTTGAGCAGCTATTTGAGAATCTGCACTTAATTTTTTAAGTAAGAGATTGTTATAGATTCCACTACTAGAATTACCAGCCCTTTCTAAAGATTCTATAGTAGCTGCAAAATCTGATGCTACTGCAGCCTCCATACCTTTTAAATTTTCTCTTGGAAGTCTTGGGGCTCTAATTCCTGGAGTGCCTTTTATTAATTCTGCTGGTGGAATTTTTGGGGCAAATGCTGGCAACAATCCTGCACCCATTCCTAAAAATGCTAGTCCTGGAACTGCATTTTCTTTTTTATACCCAAGACCTGGAATTCTTTCTTTTTGTTCTGGGTCAGTTAGATCTAATTCTTTTTCTGCAACGTTTGTTGTAGTTTCAGATGCAGTTTTTTCTTCAGTTTCAGTAGATGTTCCTGTTGTCTCTGCTTGTTCAGATTCAGCCGCTCCTAGTGCAGGTATAAAGTGAAAAGCCCCAATTTTTCCATCAGTGCTTTTTCTTTTAGCTGTTTGTAGAATTCGATCATGGTGCTGTGGATTATCAAAATCTAATCCTCTAAATGCTCTTCTAAAATTATCTCCTGCAGGTGTCTCTTGTTCTGCAAATAGTTTTAAAGTTTCTACAGCTTGAGCTTTATTCTCTGGAGAATAGAATCTATTAACATCCTGCATATACTGATTGTTATAGATTTCTTTTAATTGGGATTGTGTTGTTTCAGGAGTTACTCCATAATATTGTCCCCAATCAGTGTTTTGTATATTTCTCCAACTGCTTGCATTGATATTCCCTCCCATATCTAGATATCCTGGACGCTGTGTACGGTATTTAAATGTATCGTCTTCAGTTTTCCACGTTCCTGCCTGAGCAAATTTATCTGGGGATCTAGAAGGATCTGCAGGCCCTCCAAAGTCTGTAGGAATTTTACTTGCCATAATTTCATTAATTTTTACGGCTTCTTGAATGGGTTTACCATTTCTAACCATATCTGCAGGAGTTTCTCCATTAACTGCAAATTTAGGATAATCTGAGAATATATAACGCATAGTGCCGCCTTCAGCTGTTTTAACTGGTCCTTCTACCTCTCCTCCTTCTACTTCAAAGGTTTCTTTACCACCTGTAAGTATTCCACCTTTTTCGTGAGAGTTACCTCTATATTCAACTTTATCCTCACCTAAAGATACGGCTTCACCTCCTGGAAGTTCAACAGTAGTTCCTTTAGGCATCTTTCCTAAATTTGATACATCTGCCGCACCCCCACTCTGAGAAATGTACCTATTTATAGCTCCAGTATCTTGTCCGTAAGTTTGTCCCGTAAATGGGGCTGTTACACTAACTGCTTGATCATAAGCTTGGGCTGCTTGTTGCCCTGCAGCTACTTCCCTAGCTCTTGCTTTTTCTCGCTCTGCTAAAGCTTCTTTTCTATTTTTAGCTTTTCTGTAAATCTCCCCAAACTTAAGTTGTAAAACATCTCCTGCAATTTCTCCTGCATTATATGTAGTAGGATCTTGATCATTAAATCCAGTGCCTAAAACTTTACCAAAAAGATTAAGCCCTGCTAATATACCAGAAGCTTTACCAGCACCAGCTGATCCAGCAGAGTTAGTAGTCATTCCTGATGTAACATTAGCAGCTTCACTTGCTTGTCTCCCTTGTGTAACAAAGTCAGGAACATTGTTGTTCCAATCCATTGTATTAGCACTTGAGGTTCCAACACTTTCACCAAACTGCGCAGGGTTTGTATTATTTAGGGTTGTGGGCATTTGTTGGTTTCCTCCTTGTCCCGCACCTTGAGGTAGCCCAAGCTCAGTTACTCCTTCAATAATTGCTTCCGCTGGATCGTTAGAACCTTCAGCTAATTTTTGTTGTTCTATTAAATTTGTCTGAGCTCTAGCTGCTCTCATTAAATTTGCTTGAGAGGCTCGGAATGCTGCTAATGCGGGATTTTCTATTGCACTGGGGGGCGGAGGAGTTGGTATAAGTTGCATTTGATTTTCTTCGTTAGCTACCCTATTAGCCGCATTATTTTGTGCTTGCATTTCATCAACGGTATACCTACCGGATTCAATTCCACCAGGACCAACGTTATTTAGAACATTTTGAAGACTTTCCATACTATTAGGATCAGGAATACCCCCTTGAGCTTTCTTTCTCCCAAGTCTAGCTTTAATTATCTTGTTGAACTTATTGTCCGAGTTGAAGTATTGTTTAGTAGATTTCATTATCTAAAGGATTGTCTAAATTTAGTTCCAGCAGCATACAAATTTATTAATCTTCTGCTTGAGTTTGTTGCTATTAACCTAACTCCTAGGTAATTATCTACAAATCTTTTTTGTTCATACCAAGGTTTAGCATTATCTAAGTAGTTAGGGTTGATTGTTCCTTCTGTTGTAAACATTCTTATTTCAGAAGGGGTAGATACAAACTCTGCGAAGTTCTCTTGTACGTTTGGTAAGTTTGTTACAAGGTTAGTGTTGTTGTTTTCTATGTATCTTGATATATCTCTAAATTCGTTAATATACCAAATTTTATCTGCTCTTCTAGTGTTAGTTAAATAATTTATTGGAGTTGGGCGGCCTGATATTTGATGAGTATTGTATACATAGAATGAATTAAATGTAGTATCTATAAACTTTTCTCTGTTGTCGTTAGAGTTATCTATAGTTACATCCGCCATGAAATAAATACTTGTAAAAACTTTAGAGCTTACTGGGGAAGAGTTATCTATGTATTCAAATTCAAAGTTATATAGTTGCCCATAAAAATTACAAGGATTTGAACTATCACTATGCTCCCAAATTTCATCGTTAAAATAGCTGTAGAAGTTTGCATTTGTAAACGTATATAGTTTTGGGATAAAGCTGTGCTTACTTACCCAAGCTTTTATAGATGGTAGGTAAGACACAGTCCATCCTGAAGGAGTAAAGTAATTTATATTGTCATATGTTGGGAGACCTAATGTGTTAATTATAGGAGGATTCCCCACTAAATTGTACTCCCCAGTAACATTGTTAAATACAATTGTTCCGTTATTGTATAAGTCTATAAATATCTGTGTGGGGATTACTTCATTTTTAGTTAGAAGTATTCTTTTGTAGTTTGGGTCGTATGTAGATACAAATCCAAAGTATTGAGTTGGGGCATCTAAATTTATATTTGTGTAGGTATTGTATGGGTTTAATCCATATTGTTCTAGTACAAATGGTATGTTATTTAAAAACCAGTATTCCATACCATAAGAACTAATTGGTTCTAGTCCTTCTGTTCCTAAAAGATATACACGTTTTTCATTTGTGGATATAAAAAAGTATCCTTCAGGACATTTAATAGCTGCAAGTTGAGACGTAGTACCAGCTACAGACATTTCTGAATCAGATATTTTGTCTGGGTCTTGAGCAAATAAATCTCCGCTTCCTACAAAAACAGAGGCTCCTGCCAGTTCTAAATTCTCTTTCCCTTTAGTTACATAAAGATTCCCTCTAGATTGTATGTAGACTAAGTTATTAAAGTGTGTTAGTTTCCACACTTCTCCCGACTCTTCAGGTATGTCTATAAAATCTAACGGCGCAAATAGTTTATACCCATCAAAGATTTGATTGTTAGATGTAGCAGATCGTATTACTCTTGTTGGGAATGAATAAATAAACGTATCTGTTTGTTTTTGGAAAGGTTGAGGTACTTTTAAATCTTGCAATGCAGAGTAGTGAGATTCATACAGTATATTATCTCTTGCAGTTAAATCACTTAGAGGGCTTTGGAATATGACGGATGATGCGTGGTAATAATCAAAGAACTTAGCATCTTCAGGATCTACACCTTTTTCAGCATCATACGCATGCCTAAAGTTAATATTGTCATCAGACTCACATATGTATGAAATTAGTGTAGATACAGGTGTGTGGCTTTGATTAGATCTGTTACCTACTTGTTCAAGTGCATCTATTACTATATCATTTGGTAAATTACTCTCCAATATTGTTATGCCTGCAGTTTCCCCAAATTGACTTGAGTAAGGATCTAAGTCAAATGGTATAGATACAGGTGCAGTTGTTGTAGCATTTCTATAGAACGTCCATCCGTATTCCATAGACGTTGTGCGGACTGAGTATCTAGTAATGAACGTATCTCCCCCAAATACATTTGTAGAGCTTGTACCCTCGTAGTAATTAAAGTTTGAAGACAAGCCTGTTTCTTCTATATCATAACCTATTAAATCTGGAGATACTTCCCCAGAGTTTAAATTTGGGTTTATAATTTTTTGAGAGTGCCCTGTCCATACTAATTCTTGCCTGTCGAAAGGATTGTAAACATTTGATTTTCGAGAGCACAAGTTTATTAGATAAACATTTGGGGCCCCATGTCTGTAGGGGTTGTGTATATTTAATGCAAAATTTCGGCTATCTTGAAAGTTATTGTCCGGCTCTCCCGGTGTTTCATTGGGGGCGCTGTTGTAAATATTTAAGTAACCTCTATCTTTAGAATGCCATGCAAGTGATACTTCTGCATAGTTATCTGGATCTAAACCGTCTGTAAATAGGCTTTCCCCATTTCCATTAAAAAGTGGGTGGAATCCTGAAAGGCTTGGTAGACCAGACTTTAAACCTAAAGCTATTGCAGTTTCTCCTATAGAATTTAATAAGTAATTAGCTCCTCTAAATGAAGATGCGCGTTCATCTTTTAAATTCCTAAGTCCTGGCAGATAGGCTTTAGAAGTTTCATCTAGCATGAATACGTTGTTACCTTCTCGTAATAAATTTTGGGCATATATATGCGTACTACTACCTAAACTTACCCCACAATCATCGTTACCGTTTGGTCTCCAATAAGCTGACGCGAACATTAATGAGGTTTGCCAAGCTCTTACGGCAACGTCATCATCGTTAGGGTCAGTCATATTATTAAGATCTGGGTGTAACCATCCCATTGGATCGTAACCTTCATTATCTTGAACGTCGTCGTTACCGTATACGTGCGGACCTCCTCTAAAATGTCTACATGTTAAAATAAACTGAACATCTGTATGCGTAATGTTTGAGATGTTTTTTTCATCTCTAAGCATTGTGAAGTCGTGTATTTTAAATACAGGAAATCCATAAAAAGCGTCTATACTGTTCCATAATGGGTTTTGAATAGACATAGTACTACCAGCTCTCATAGCAGAAGCTGGCTCACCCTTCATATAAAATGCGGTATGATTTTTTAAAGCTGTAGATGCTTCTCTACTAGTAGTTAATTGAATAGCATATCTAGGATGCCCAGGCACAGGTACACCACTCCCCACTACAGTTTTATCCTCGTCTTTTCTTTTAGCGTAATAAATTCTATACTCTTGAACTTGATTAAGTATATCTCTTGGTATACGAATATTATTAAACTTTACCCCAAGTATTCGTATAGTTTCATTAAACTCAACTGTCCCAGAGTCATTACCTTCCCCGTAAAGATTTGGAGAGCTGTGATCAAGACCTGATTGTATGTAAGAGAAATTAAAGTTATTACTTGCATTAGATGGGAGCTTGTGATGCCTAACTCTTTGTCCTCTTAAAGTCCCTCCTGTGTTTACTGCATTTCCGTTAGAGTCTACAGTCCATATATCAAAGTCTTCAGTGTCTGGATAATTTTCATGCTCATTTTCCCAAAACGAAGTTGTTAGTCCTGAGTTTGGTCCTAAGTTTAAAATTGTAGTATCAAACATTTGATACGTTTTAGCCTCAGGTATGGTAGATGTTATTTCTTCAGATAACATTCCAAAGTAAGCTCCTGGAAACGGAAAATCTGATATTAAATTTCTTTCTGGTATAACAGGAAATATACTGGGATTAATTTGTGCATATATTTGTACTGGGGCTCTTCCCGGTATATGGTAAGCCGCAGTTTCTGTCCCATCTTTTAATATAAACGAAATGTAGAATGCGTACACTTCACTTCTTCTAAAAGATTTTTTTCTAAATATCCTATTTGCGTTTCTATATCCTCTAGTAGAATTTTCCTGCAAAGGTTTTATAACTTGAGATACGTAGTCAAAATTAAAACCTCCAGCTTGTCCTCCTGCATATAATGCCTCTCCATTGTTTGTATTAGGGTTAAGCATTGAGTAGTACCCATAATTTAAAGTGTAAGTACTAAATACTCTAGGGTCAAAGTTTTCAATTTCCTCTGTTACAGCTTCTACTTGTATTGCATTTGCAAATTTTTGATATCCGATGTCTGGGCGAGTTTTTAGATTTGCAAGTAGAAGTTTTTTATCTGACTGAGTTAATGTTTTAGCTGCTAAGTATTTTGGGTTAGACGTTACAATTTCCTCTACACTCATTGTGGTGTAGGTTTCTATCCCAGTAAAAATAACGTCAATTACTTCATTCTGCTTAGATAGTTCTATAGGGGCTAGTCTAAAAGCTTCTCTTGATTCTATACCTGATGCTCCTCCTTCAACTCTTATAATAGCTGGTTGTAGGTACTTGTAATTACAATCTTCATAAACTCTTACTTTCCAGATAATAGATTTTTTAGTTTGAGAACCTCTAGCATCCCCAATCATAGCTTCTATTGGGAAAGAATATTCACCTGCAGAAACTATGGATACTGGGTTACTTACTACAAAGTAATTAGTTCTATTTAAATCCTCATCTACATAAGATAGTGCTAGGTGATAAGCCGCTGTACTTAATCCTCCGCCATCTACCACTTCTACACCATCTATTCTAGCTGTAATACCTGGGTTAGGGATAATATCTAAAATATCTACACTTAAGTTTTCCCCATATAAACTAAATACGTTAATTGGGTTTTCTTCTAAAGCCCTTAATTGCCTACTAACATTAAACGATCTTGGAGGGTTGTTATTTACTACATATGTGTAGGCATCAGTTTCTACTTCTTCATATCTATTATCTGTAAAATAGATTAAAATATCTTTTTTTGCATTGCGTTTGTATGTTGCTTCTATGGGGTATTGTGTAGAGAAATTTAAATCTGCAGATATGTAAAGTAAAGTTGTAGTATTATTAGTAGGGTCGCATAAAATAATACCTGATGAGTTTGTAGATGGATCTACACCAAATACACAGAAATTATTATTATCTATAGGAACTTCTCCTACTACATTTAATATATTATTTCCAACTCTTATAGTTCCATGATCGTTGGTTATAGCTCCTTTTAAATAGTTAGCATTTGCATTAAGAGCATCTCTATAAGTACCTTCAGGCATATCAACGCGCTCTGCGTCTTTATGCATACCTTTTAAAAACTTCTTCACAATCCGTAAGTGTTAGCTGATCCTCTGTGCAATGTTTCCCTAGTTCCAAGATTTTCAAACCCAGCTGAATGTCTATTGATGTTTGGGATAAGTCTAACCCACTGATTCATAAATGATTCGTATCTATCAATGTCTGGGTAATTAGCTGCGTTTCTAGCTTGGGTGCAGTAGTATTTCCACTGCTGTTCAGCAAATATGTAGTTTATCCCATTCTCAACAGGGGTTTCTCCACCTAAAAGCATTTTCTTATACACATACCAAAACATAGCTTCTTTAAAGCTAATATCATCTGGTACTAAGGGGTAACAGTCTTCATCTGTTGGGAATGCTTTGTAGCTTAAACAAACTTTACCTGAAGCAAAAGAAGTTTTAATTCTATCATTTTCAATGAAGTAACACTCTTTAACTTTAGTAGTTTGGTTTATACATTCTGGGCAAGATTCTGCATTTGGGAATGCTGTGGTACAGTAAGCTAATGGAGTAACCATAGAGCTATCTGACATGTAAATATTTTCAAGAACTACAATTCTAGAATTAAGCTCTCTCATTTGATAAGTCAAGTCTTGGTTAGGGTTAGATGCTAACTGTGCTTGGATGTCATTTACTTGAGATAATAGCTCATCGAGTTCTGTTTCAATAGATGGGGCTACAGCATTATTTACCCCAACCATTTGAGAGTAATAAAAGTCATTTGGGAGCACGCCTTTGTAATTAGAAATTGGGAGTACACAAACTTTAGTTTCTAGTTGTGCTGAACTCCCAATGTGCTCTAATGCCTCCCCAATCCATTCAATGGCATCATCTACCCAGTTGTCATTGTTTGGGTTAAGGTCTCTAAATATCTTTCTTAGAATAACCTTACTAGATATGGTTTTATATATTGCCATGTTTCTTGAATTTTAAGTAGGCGAGCTCGTCTTCTTTTAGCAGTGCTGTTAGTTTTTCTTTGTTTCCTTTTAGTCCTCTTGTCGGAGTAAATCTGTATACAGTTTTGTTAGGGATTTTGCATCTATGCTTTTCCCAATGATACTTACAATACCAAGGGTCTGTATAGTATATAAACCATTTCTCTCCCTCTCCTGTTTCTGGGTCAAATAGCTTTGCTCCTTCTTGTATAAGCTCTTGTTTATATTTGTTACTCTCCCACCAATCTATAGTTGGGGCAGAAGGATTACGTTCTATACGTCGAACAGAGATATTAGAAAGGTTGCTCCTCATATTGAAAGCTTTCCCTTCTAATATCACGTTCTCTATGATAGATATATTAAACTCCTCACAGATGTTTTTGAACGTAGCTTTGTCTACGGGTGATGCTGTATTAGCTCTGTAGTGTTTATATATATCTGTCAATGTATGCATTATCCTTTTCTAGCCATTTCTTGGAACTTCTTTTTACCGTGTCTTTTATTAGTTTCCTCATCAAGTTCAAAGCCTAATCCTTGTTGCGCTTTAGCAACTACTTTTTTTTTAAACCCCCGAATTTTTTAACTTCTTCAACTTCCTTTTTTCTTTTTGATTTTTCCATCAAGGTTTCAGCTCTTTTCTCTTGTCTTGCAGCTTTGCCGTACATCCTGTTTGCGTAACCAGCCAAGAGCCCAGTTTTATCAGACTCGGACTCAGAATCTTTACGAGCTTGCTCTGCTTTAATCCAACTTTGCTTAGCTTGAGTCATTTTCTTTTCAGCTCTTTCTGCAATCCTTTGAGATCTAGTAGGCTTTTCTCCGCCACCACGCATCATAGGACGGTCAAAGTTGATTTCTTTAGATGGTTCAATCATATCCCCACCCATTTGATATTTAGGAGCTTTGTAGCCCCCACTCATCTTTTTTGATTTAGATTTAGATTTTGGATTCATTTCTTCTTTTTTAATTTTATCTTCTTGTTCAAGCATGTCTGTGGTAGCTTTTTTACCTGAACCTTTATTTGCGCGGATGTTATCCCAAAGTCCTTTTTGAGAATAAGACCCGTCTTTACGTTTAATCATTTGTTTCATTTGCGGTTAGATTTAGGTCTGCCTTTACGTTTTGAACCTTTGGCCGCATCTACAATATCATCTACCCCATCTATTGCATTTGCAATATCTTGAGCAACATCTTCGACTTCTTCTTTAACTCTTGCAGCTCTTTCTTCTACAACGTCTGGAATTAAGTCTTTGTCTTCGTCTTTAATTTTGCCTGTGTACATAGAGTGAATAAATACGATCACCCCAAAAGCAAATAAAAGTACTAAAATAAGGATAAGTATAAGTAGTTTCATTGGTCTAATTGTTTACGTGCTAAGAGAAGTTTTATCTCATTGAGATCTTTTGATACTTCTTTTAGCATTGATATAATATCTCCATTACTTTGTTCTAAAACAAATATACGAGATTTAAGCTTATTAATCTCGGTATTCATTTTAACATAAGTCCCAATCAAAGCCGCAGCTACAACTATAATTTCATAAACAGTTAAGTACTCCATTTTATGTCCAATTGCTACAGGAACCACAGTTCCAGATTCGTAATGATTTATTTATTCTTGAATTTGGGTCGTTTGCAGTTTTAGAACTAGTGTTTCGTCTTTTCATTCCACACATACGAGAACAAAAAGAATTACGTCTTTTTCCTCCCTTAGGTTGTGGGGCTTTTAAATCTGAACCAGGGTTAGCTCTTTCGTAAGATTTTCTCCCTTTTTCATTCAGTCCTCCTTTAGGATTTTTACCTTCTTTTCGTTGCCAAGCTTGAGAACTCATACCAATGATATATTAATGTCATACAAATATGCAGAATCTGCTCCAGCAGCGTCTAGAGTATTAAATTCTAGTTTTACTATATTATCTGCATCGGCGACAAAATTTCCACTTCTAGTAAGCCAAGTTCCCGTAGGTACAGGAGAATTATCTATTATAAGTACCTTTCCACCTATGCTTATATTTTTTAAGGACGTTATATTAACGTTTCCTACAGGTATATAATACTGTAAGCTATAAGAATATGTACATCCAACAGATAAGGCTGCATTTAATATTTTTAAAATAGTAGCGCCTCCTGTTGCACCAGGTTTAGGAGCTTCAAAATCTAACTGCAATACTGGGGACAATCCCCCTACAGTAACTGCTGGGGTAAATGTTGCTATACCTTGTTCCTCACTCCAGCCGTCTGTGTTTCTAGAAAAATTAGAGACATAAGCAGGATCGTAGCAGGAAACAAAGCTTCCACCTCTAGCGTTTATACTTTGAGCCGTTGCGCCTAATCTTAACATTTTCTGTAAGCTATTATTACTCCAGAATCTAGTTCAATAGAGGCAAACTCCCCAAAGATAGTTACTCCTTCAGGAATTGTAATAGTTGCAGGTTGATCTTCCAATGGTCCTAAATTACACTCAGAAGTATCAATAACTGCATCAGCAGTACCAATAGCTGTTACAGCTGTAAATGGTCCTACGTGCTCTACAGTGTCATCAATAATTATAGAACCACATTGCCCTAAAGAGTTTCTATTAAGGTCTGCAATTGCTTTTAGCAATCTTTCTTCATTTGTATTCATTATTGTCTATCTTGTTGTCTGTCATTTTCATCATCTGTAAATGAACCTGCCAGTAGTTTAAGTTCTCCATTAACTAGTCCAGCTGTAATTAAACTTACCATATCCATAGGCATTGGGAATGTGTAGTTTTCATCATAGCATGGGCCGTCGCAAGTTTTAAATCTTTGAATTTCTTCAGGGTCTTCAAATATTCCTCTTACATTGATGGTGTCCATCCCATTTGGGTTGTACACATATAGATAATCTTCTATCATGTAAGTTTTAGGTTTGTTAGCTGTGTACTTATCGTAAGGAATATAAGAAACCTCGTATGGTTGTATCATCGGGATGTGCCCTAACCCTGTAGTGCTCCCTGTGTAAGTTATAGCGTCTCTAAAGTTAAATCGAACTGTTCTTGGTATAGGTAATACAGTTCTGTAAACTGGGCAAGTAGTAGGAAGATTGCAGCATTTAGAAGCGTCTACACGTTCAAGTGCAAGACACCCTAGATCTTGTTCTAAGTGCCTTGTAATAATTCCGTTGCGTGCAAAATCTCTCCTAATAAAAACAGCTCTGTAGTGCTTGATGTTAAATTTAATTTGATCAAGCGAAATGTTTTCATCGTGATTAGATCTACCTCCTCGAATTAAATTTAAGAGGTTGTATGCAATCTCATCAAGTGTCATTTAATTTCTCTTTAACTTTTACTAATTCTGCGCATATTTCGTAATCTTCTATTGAAGAAAAGTATTCTATAATATCGTCTATAACAATCTCTGCTGTTTCAGGAACTTGTGGATCGTATGGAATAAACACCATCTCTCCTTTAGATTCTAACAACTCTTTAAGAGTCATCCTATTTGTAAGTATTAGGTAAGCGTTGTAATAAGCTTCGTCTAAGATTTCTTCTTCTACGTAGTAGCTAAAATCTTCTTCAGACATTTGATTGGAGATACCCATCGAATCCAGTTTTTTTATTCCATATATAAGCTTGCCCTGCTCTCGCAGCTTCGTACCCCATAAGTTTGTGCCACTCATCAGAAGGGCATATACTAGGTATGAATCTAACCTTAATTCCTCTGTACTCATTGACCATTTCTTTATGTAAATGTCCGCAATGAGCTTCTCTAAAAGTACTGCGTGCAAACATTTCTGGTTGTTCTGTAGCCATTATAAGAGGCATATCTTGTGGCTTTTCTTTGTCACCATGTGTAAACATAATCATATTAACTCCGTATTCTACGTACTTACGTGAAGAATGAGAGTTATCTACAGTTACATTTTCATCGTTTCTATACCAGCCTGCAAGTACATCTCCTGCGTAAAACATTCTTTCGTAATCGTGGTTACCTGAAACTACAATTACTTCTACTGGAGCTATCTCTTTTAAGTAATCTATAGCTGTTACCATTAGCTTCCAGTAACCTCTAAAGGTTTCTTTCCAACCTGCAGAGTCGTGTTGCGGAGTTCCTTTTGTAGTTGATTGACGCATTCCTTCAGAGTTCATACCATCATTCCCAATTGGGAGTATGAATTTCTCTATGTCCAATCCTTTAGCTTTTTGAACTAGTGAGTGGACCATGCCTAAATAATGCATCTCAACCTCTTTAATAGTAGTGTCGTGTAACTTCCCATAGTGAATATCTGGGAGTGATATCTCGTACGCTACCGGATTAAAAATAGTAAAAGGTCGTGGTATTTTAGATACATTCGGGCTGTAAGACTCTGCAAACTTTTGTATCTCTTGCTTAATCTCATCAATGTTACTTCCTTCATTTTTAGTTACAACAGAAAACCTTTGTTTTCCTGCAGCAGTTTGCCAAAACTTAACACTAACTACATCGTTTGGGTTAATGTTATTTATCTTAAGATGTTCATCAAATTCTGATATTACATTGTAGTTTACGTTTGAAGTTTCTAAATCTCTGAGTTCCTTTCTAACTTCTTGCAAAGCCTCTTTGCATATTTTAGAGTCTCGCACTCCAAATTTATTAGCTAAGAGTTCAGGCCCTGTTTTAAGGTAGCTCTGATTATTCCTTAGAAAGTTTTTTATCCCGTCTTTTGTCATTTGAAAGTATTACACGTGATTTTTCATAAGACCTACCACCAAAGTAAGCCCCTATAACTGTTATTAAAACAACCTCAAGCAAATTAACCCAATGTTCTTTTACTTCAAATTGTATAACCCCAGCATCTATAAAAACTAGTAAAACCGTAGATACAACTAAAAAGGCGAGTGTTAGAGGACGAATGCTTTTACTCAACCCATTTCCATTAACCATGTCGGCTTCCCAACGTTTGGTTATTTCGCTATCGGCTTTTGCTTCAGCTTCAAGAATAATTTGCTCAATCTTAAGTTTAAGCTCAAGTTTTTCTTCTTGCGTAGTTACTATTTCGTCAATAATATTTGAGGCTTCTCCTACAAGCCCTCCAAATATTTTACCTAACACTCCTCCCATCTTAAGTTAATTCTATTAAGGTTCCTTCTACAGTAGTTCCTGAAGCATTGCTTGCGTAGACTTTAATATCTTGTCCTGTAGATGAATCTGTAAACCAAGGAAACATAGCAAATTGCCCAGGTTTAATCTTCATAAACTCTACATTAGATCCAGCTTCTACAAATAAGTCATAAGTATCCCCAGTGTTTTTGATGAGTACCATAGCTTGTTTGTCAGCTTCTGTAAAATCTGCTTTTGCAAATAATGTAACGGAGCTCCCGTCAACAGCTGTAATAAGCTTTGCAATTTTAGCGACTACCCCAGTAGCTATTATAGAATCTACTTCTACTAGTCTAACAGGACTTGACATTAATCCTGAGGATTTAATCTCTACCCGTACATTAATTGATGCCATTAGTTGTTATTTTAATAGTTTGAGCAAACCGTATGTTTGGTCTGCAGTTATGTCATTAGGGAGTATATCCTCACTAATTAAGTTGACTTTAACTTCAGACTCCATATTCAGCATTTTCTCTACGGTTTCTAATTGTTGTTTTCTTTCTTCTATGAGTTCTGCATGCTCTTTTTCTAAAGCTTCAATTGCGTCACTGTCTTCAGCTTCGATTTTTTCTTGCACTTTAACAGATAACTTTTGAAACTCTACTGAAGGAATAGATTCTTTTTCTATTGGTTGTAGATGTTCAGTCAAAGCGTTAATGTTTCTAGCTACTAGGAGTGCAAAAGATTTTCCTTTTAATCCTTTTACAGCTTCTAATGCTTTAAGAATTTGCAAAAACTCTCTGTTCGTACCTTTAATTTGTGTCATGGGTTTGTTATTGGTTTATAATTAAAAAGTGTATTTTGTGTGCGTTGGTGCTAGTGTTTGCTGCTCCGGGGTTGCTTAATCTGATATTAAAGCTTCCGTTGCTAACTCCACTTATCTGTGCTACTAATGTAGCATTATCTACAGCTGACGCGGCTGCAGGACATTGAACTGTTAGGAGAATTAAAGAAGTAGTAACTACAGTACTGTTAGTAACTGTAAACTCTGCTTCCGCTGCGGCGTTAAGTGCTACTCCAGCCAAAGTAATAATCCCAGAAGTTGCATTAACTGTAACTCCTGTTGAATGATCCGTAGCCTGTGTTACAGCACCTTTGTTGGAGTGTACTAATCCTTTAGTAGCTTCTCTAATGATTAAATCACCATTTTCTATTGCAACGTTAGAGCTTCCTTCTACAGTTAGGGCATCAGTGTAAGTACCTGCTACTGAAGTAATGAGTTTAATACTACCTCCTGTACCAGAGCCAGTATCTCCTCCGTAGAGTGCTAATTGACCGCCTGTACCACTACCATCAGCATCACCTGCAGATAAAGTTAAATTACCCCCATTACCATTTGTAGTAGTAGTATCTTGTCCTTGTACCGTTAATGTTCCAGGAGTTGTTCCTGCTACAACTTTAATAGAGTGAGATGTATTTGTGAGTAGATCTATTCCCCCACTTAAGTTAAGTACAGCTGAATTGAAGTAAGATCCTCCTGCACCTATGTAAGCATTATTTCCAGTTACTCTAACTCCATTACTGTTACCATCTGAACTAACATAGCCTGTTCCAAGGTCAATGTCATTGTTGTTCATATCTAAATCTGAAGATACAGATGCTAAAGATGAGTTGATAGTAATTGCTCCGTCACCGTTAGTTATAGATATGTTAGTACCTGCAGTTAATGTAGCTACTTGTGGGCCACTAGTACCCCCAATCAATAGTTGACCGTTGGTGCTCATAGCTAAAGAGCTAAGAGTGTCAGTACCAGTAGCTTGAGTTACTACTACAGCTTTATCTAAGAATGAGGTAGCGTTTGTACCTCCATTAGCTACCGGGAGAGTACCTGTTACATTAGATGTAAGACTGACAGTAGATAAAAATGCAGAGGTTG
>Ga0099849_1000347_pt1 | contig 21031 bp, 26 predicted proteins | sample CB_VirMetaG_4_FD_78177 | JGI IMG/M metagenome (GOLD analysis project Ga0099849, IMG submission 78177) | Freshwater to marine saline gradient viral communities from Chesapeake Bay - CB_1508_1M Viral MetaG | ecosystem: Environmental > Aquatic > Marine > Coastal | place: USA: Chesapeake Bay... | reverse complement strand
GAATTGACTAGATTTGTTTTGTATGTAATTCATCACGCCAGCCTCGGGTGGCTGAGGGTCCCCCTGGCCATCTGTGAAAGGCCAGCCTTGCTCAAATAATTGATCGCCTGGGTCTGTGTTTGTTCCGTTCGCAGCCCAAATAATATTAGGCTTGTCAGGTTTAGTTGTCATTTTAATATCCTCATGATTAGGTTAATATAGAGCTCCAGAAACCAACGCCAAATCCCTGAGCTGTTGGGGCACCGAGGAAGCCGAACGGAAGCCCTCCTGGGGTTATTGTGACAATAACACTCACTGAATTAGGCGCTGGTAGCAACTTATATTTAAGCAGTGTCTGAACAAAATCAATAATGTCATTGTCAAAAATCAAATATTGACATGTCATATCAAGATTATCGAGCGCTACAAGTTTAACTCCGCCCAGAATTTCTTTGAGCTTAAGGTTGATTTCATACGTTGATGAGCTAGATGAGATGATAAACGCCTTGAGCTTTAGCATAATACGCTTTTGCTCGGTGGTGAGTATTATTGGATTATCATTCGGCAAGTCTTCACCGAACAATGGGACGTCTAGGATCCTAGACCACACCGACAGCCCGAAATCATTAGCTGTATTGAGGTCAAAAACATCTACTTGCCAATCATTCCAAAATTGGCAATGATTGTCTTCCATCCACTGCTGTATAGATTTAGCTAGTGTTACTAATCCCTCGGCATTGCTGCGCTGCCAATCTAACGCGCTTAATATATCAACAGTGCATAACTCAGTATTAGACATAGATAACCTCTATATCTAATGCATCTTCTATAACAGCTTTTTCGAAAACCAACGTATCAATAGTACCACACACAAAATTCCCCGTTCCCTTTTCTGCTATCTCACACTTATTGATAAAAATGCTCGCCACTTGTGTGCTTACTTGATTAGCTAGATCAAAGGACGAGATATCCACGCCAACAGCAAAAGCGTCCGTGCCCGAGTACTCAATCAGTGCCTGTTGTATATCTTGGGTTGGCTGACTGCCCGAAAGTACTTTAACAAATAACTTTATTTCTTTTGGCTTTAAGGTAGGTCTATCAAATTGTACAGGTATGTCTTGCCCAGAGGTAGGGTCAGTATAAATAACAGTTACTGCACCATTGAAACCAGAGCATCCAGACCGTGCAATATAATAAGCCTCCGCGATAGGGAAATCTAAACCACCATCTACAACTATATATGTTGAGTGCGGTTTTAATGTAACAGTATCAACAACTAAAGGCGCTGAGTTTACATTTTCTCTAAATGCTACTGATTTCACACCTTCAACAGCAGACACCTTGGCTATGATAGATAAAGCATTCGATTTACTATTAAGCGCAATCTCTTCTTTACGTGTCGATCTCGCTTCAAAGTCGTCCTCTTCCAGAGTCCCAATTGACCCAGCTGCTAGGTTGGTAACGGTCTCGAGTCCGAGAGGTCCTGAGACAATATTGACAATATCACCTACTTCAACTCGCTCAGGACCTGCGATTGTTGCAACATAATCGCCATCTACCGAGCCACTCGGTTCTATAGTCACGTCTGCGAACAATGCAAACTCTAGACCGCTGTCAGTTGATACAATAGTGGTTCCCGCAGGGATCAGAGTTCCGGCCTGACCGTTCATCGTAACGGTTACAGTTGTAGGCTCTGCCGCTCCTCTAGTCGTTCCCGTGAGCGCAAGTATTGAGTCTAAAAAGTTTTTTTCCGCTAAATCGGGATTAATTTGGTTTGCAAGTTTTGCGTTATTGTTAATGACTGATACAAGGATATTAGTCTGCAAATCAATTAAACGCCCTTGGATTGTTGAAGGATTAGTGTCTAGATTAGCGCCTAATGCATCTTTAAATAATTGCGCCACATCATCTCTAACTGTAGATGTATCAGGTACTATTGTCCCTGTCGGCTCGATGTAATTATAGTAATCCACTAACTCGGCCCTCTCCGAACGTTGTTTTTATTGTGACTTGATAATCTATCTTATCATTAACCTGCGCTATTTCTACACTTGTAACTTCGAGTACATCATTAACAGTTAACAACTCTTCTCTCAATTGCGCCCTAAATAGTTGCAAATTGCGATTACCAGCAAATAAATTATCGAAATATGAGATCCCTTTTTGCTGAGCGAGGGGAAGCTCTCCACGGCTTTGTTTGATCGATTGCTCGCATGTCTGGATAACTTCGTCCAATCCCGCTATCAAATAGATATCACCATTCTGCAAAGCAAAATCGCCATTTTCTGTTGTCGCTATTGTACTCATTATACGCCTACTCCTGTATCTCCAGTCACTGGCGACCCTTGAGAATCTAATAACGTACCAGCTGGATGTTTGTGAGTCTTTAATGATAACCCGTCCGCTGTAACGTCCGAGGTCCCCTCTATGTTTGCGCCCTTAATCAAAGCAGGTGACTCGATCTCACCTGAGTCATTAATGGTTGCGCCATTGATATCTGCTTTATTAGATGTAGTAACATTGTAATTTACAGAACTAAAATCTATAGCATTGTTAGCGCTAAAGTCCATACTATCAGCCTCCACTTTAAATTGACCACTAACTTTAAAATCTATAGATTGAGTCTCAAGTTCGATCAGCGTTGGGTGCTTAACAACTATCTTGTCATCACTCATCGAGATCTTAACGCTTCCATCTAGCTTTTGGATTACAATAGCTGATGCATCACCGCTATCAATCTGTATACCGCTCATAACGTCAGGAATAAATCTAGCGTCACTATAGCTATGCATTCTTCGAGTATTTGGAGGGCTCTCATTGTATTGCTGCTTGTAGATAGATATATCTCGATCAGATGTCTCGATCCAACCCCTATCTCCAACCTCGACGTTAAAAGACATAACATACCCCCCGCCTCCTGTTGTAATGACAGGCACATCAACAATAGGTGCTCTATTGTAACTTTTACCTGTGGCATCTAAGAGTTTAATTAGGGGTTTGACTGTTACAGTTTTTCGATCGTCAGATACTGCGGTCACTTCAACAGGTAAAGACTTTTCAATGGTTCTTTTAATTTGACTCGTCAGCGTGTTGAAAGCACCTGTTAAAGTTCCTTCGTCATTCGGTTCGATTTCTTGATTATTGATCATGTAGGTAGTCGTCTGGCTTCGGCGTTTAAATAGTATTGGGTATCACGAGATGAGATATCAAAGTCCAACTTATACACAAGATAATCTCCGTTAAGTACGGGATTAATCTCACTAGTTAATCTAATCCTTGACCCCACATTCACTTGGGGATCGTATAGCATTGTGACTTTAACACCGTTTTCGGTGCTCTCAGGGATCCCGACCATTCCGGAGGTTTTATTTAAAATTTTGACAGAAGACCCAGTTCTCGCCTTGTCTCTCTCTTTAATTACTAACTCATTATTATCTATATAAACATCATCATCAGTCAGGTCATTAATAGATTTAATTTGATCGAAAGCGCTGCCGCTAAAAACAAAGTTTCCGATGTTTTTTGTAACCCCCTCGAACGAAAAGTTAAGCGCTGCATCTTTGGCTGCTTTTTTAGCTATATCAATAAAAGATGCAGATTTATCAAAAGAAGTAGCAACAACTGACTCTTTACGATAGTTACCAGTTAAGCATTTAAGGATCAGACCTATGTCGGGCTTGCCAGTTACAGATACTCTAAATATATCACCTTGATATAAAACAGATGTTCCGGTTGACTCGTTACCACACTCAATAATAACGCTTTTTTGATCGGGATTTGAGTTGAAGGGGCTACACTCTGTCATTAATCTCTCACGCTCATCACGATTAAGATTAATTAAAGTAACCTCGGCCTGCCCTTGGTTTAGATTAGTAAATTTTGAGCCGGTAGCATAAATAGCTAAATCTTCATAAATTTTGAGCTCGCTGCCTATTTGAATGCCTACTTTAACTACTCTCGGATCTAAGGGCATTGACACCCTCCTCATCTATATAATACAAAAACTGATCGACCCCAAATCTTTGATAAGCCGCTCGATCTCTAGACGAATCCATGTAAAGCACAAAATTTCCCTTTTCCATGTATTTATATGGTAACAAAGGAGTTCCGTAAACAATGCGGATCCCATCTGTGACCGCTATCCCATCTTTACGAATAGAGGATACCATAAACCCATCGCAATCTTTTAATATAATTTCCCACCGTGCCCCGCCAGCTGAAACTTTGATTGACTGGTTAGCTATGGGCTTTATTTCAATGTTAAACTCCAAACCAATTTCCTAATTGTGATAATATTGTTTCACTCTGTTTTGGTAGTTGCTCTCCTCTATCTACTGTGTCAGAGTTGGATTGATTAGCGACAGATTTTGGAGGCAGCTTTTGAGTAACGACTGTAGCGGTCCTCTGCTGTTTAAACGTGATATTAACAACACTCGTAGACGTCATTTCTGCCGACTCTTCCCAAGGGAACGACTCTATATACATACGACTGTAAGTGTTATAACGTGTTTGTATTGTTAGCTCTGTAGTATTGAGATTCGCTGACTCAATAGCACTAAACACTACATCAGTATCATCCTCGGGCAATACTATTGCTATAACAATCGACACGTTATTTTTAATGACATTGTCTATTACTGTCGTCCCATCCTCTACAACATGTTCTGCAAATGTAGATGTTGGGCTAGGAGACGCTGAGACAATACACCGAGAAGGTATCAACTCGGTCAAATCGTTTGAATTAAAGATCGCTGTTTGCATCACATTACTCCGCTAGCGTTGCTCACTTGAGCCATAGCCATCTGTTTTTTGAGCTGCTCGCCCACTGCGCTCGCTACAGCGTTAGGGTCCGAGTTAGGAGAGTTTACTTTAATCTCGACTTTATCAATGGTTGTCTGATTACTGCGACTTTGATTATTAATAGTGTTAGTTGTTCGCTGGCTAGCTATTCCATTGGCAGCTGCATCATTGGCAGCTAGCATATTGATAGCTCTATTGCGCTCAACGCTGACATTTGTATCAGCGTCGTCAGAGTCTCCAAAGCCGAGGATATCACCGAGGGAAGAAGTTAATTTATCAAAGGAACTAAAGTCTATCTTATCCCAAAGACCCATGAGCCACTCGAACGCATCACCGACCGCTTTTATAGCAAACTTAATGCCATCGAGTATGCCATTAACAATTTTGCCAAACCAAGGCCAGCGCTCAGCTAAGCGACCTATAAGAGACTCTTGCCCATTATAAAAAGCAACAAAGTCTTCAATCAAGGCTCCAATCAAAAATGAGACTGTTGCGATTGCTGCGCCTATTAGCAAGTAAGGAGCCAAAAACGTAAGCGTTGCCGCTACCGCTCGCATTATAGCAGGCAGATACATCCTCATAATCACAACGCTGATCGCTGCAAAAAAACCTATAACTAAATTTTTATGGTCTGATACGAATTTATTTATAGTCGTGTAACCCTTGAGCAAACTAGTGAAAACAGGCAATAATAGAGTATTTATTGTTGTCCTAGTTTTCGCCATGATCTGCTCAAGATCGGCCCATGCGTTTGCAAACTCGGCCGCTGCCTCAGCATCCTCTTGAGTTGTTACCCCCAACTCTTTAGCAGAGCTGACCGCAGCCCTAAACTCCTGCTCGCCTTTTTGCAGCAGCATGATAGTGCCTTGATCAAGTCCTAACTTTTGCCCAAGCCCTAAAGCATCCGCTCTGCTAATAGACTCAAAAGATCTAGCAATCTCAGGCAACAATGATACAGCATCTTTAGCCTTTCCGGTGGCGTCAACTGCAACAATACCAAGCCTAGCTAAAATGCTTGCTGTCTCTCCGCCACCGGTCAACGTTACATCCGTTAGCGCATCTTGCAAACCTTTGATTGATGAGCCAAAGGCGTCAATACTGCCGCCCTCTCGCTTGGTCGCTTCGCCTATAGCATTAATCTCATCAACAGGCTGACCGATCAGGTTTGCAAGTTTGCCAAGTCGATCAGTATCTGCTGCTTGAGATATGACGGAAGAAAACGCAACAAAGCCAAGTGCCGCTTTACTTAAGTTTGTTATTGTCTTTTTAAGCTGTTGACTGAGGGCGGCATTCGCTCGACTGTTGCGATCTAAAGATGTTGTAGACCTACCGGCAGAATCTTCAGTCTGGTCTAGATTTTGATTAAGGTTTTCGGTTTGCTCTATCGCATCTTCGGCGATCACATTGATCATAATAGATAAAGTGTCTAATAACATTATCGCTTACTCTCTCTCTCTGCTCGCTCATGCGCAATAGTTTCATTGATTGACTCGACCGCTATACACTCCCACATGTTGAGAGCGTCCTCATAGTCGTATATGGTCCTCAACTCGTGGAGAGTTGCATGACCTTTAGAAATGATTAATCCGAGGATTGGCTCGATGTTAACGTGTTCAGATACTTTTCCGCCATGACTTTGAATTTTTTCAATAAATTCGATCTGTTTTCGCGATTCAAAAAACTAGTGTTGAACTTAACCATCTCCCACTCCAGCTTGATCAGCATCTCAAAGTCAGTAACATGAGCATCAAGTAATTGAGGCGACAACCGCACCATTGACCCGTCAGGGGCCTCAACCTTAATAAATGTGATAAGCTTATACATCAGCTCTTGATTAGATTTATAATCCCCGACCTTAGGCATTGCGGTCGGTGCGTATTGCGTGAAAATCTCTCGTCCCATGGTCGCCGGCACCCTATGAAGTCTAAAATTCTTAGGGTTGCCATCTATGTCTTTAATAGACACATCTGTAGACTTTAGGTTTTCCAGAATAACTACGTGTGTAGCGTCATATTGCATCAATTTATCCTCATGTTTTTATTAACGTTATTGGTTGAAAATATTAACTGTATCCTCAAACTTAAACTTATACATAGCGTCTTTTAACTTGCCATCACCCCCAAGTGAAAAACCCGGTTGAAACTCAACCATTTTACCACCAGTAAAGGCTGACTTTCTAAGTCCGGGGAAAATAGCCGCTATAGTGATAACATCTCGGGCATTTCTTCCACCGGCCCGAGGGAAGTTGGCCTCCCCAATGGATTTTAAAATCAAATCAGCCGGAGACCCTGAGATTACGCTTATAGATACGTCAAGAGGATTAGCTTTTGACCAAGTGATAAGATCACCGTTCACACCTTTTTCAGCGTCTCCGATCACGTTAGTAGCGACATCAAAGGGATCCGAGGACCCCGAGAATGCGATAATAGGTGTAGGCAAGGGTAAAGTATTTGATGCCGTTATTGTAATAATAGTACCAAAGCCCGATACATCATAACTCATAATTTAATTTCCTTTAGACCAAATTGTGACGACCGACAACTTTAGATACGCCCTCAGAAGTCGCATAAATGATAATATAGCTATACACGTTTTTAGTTACTCCAGCATCAACTTGCTCGATGATCTCGCCAGTGTACCAGTAGCCTCGACTCTCTATCGCTGATATAGCTGTTGCGTCGCCTGATATTGTATTGATAAAATTCTTTTCGGCATTACTCAACACTTTATTTAATGCGATGATATTACTTTCAAGGGCTTGGTTTATAGCACTCTGGAGTACTGTATCACCTGTAGCGATTCCCGTGTCATCATTAGGCCAGATGTTTAGCCCTGTCAAAGTGTTTAAAAATTCAACTTTAACATAAGATTTAAACCATTGTTCATTGGCAAAAACACCCATTTGCAGAGGGGAAGTGTCAGGACCTAGCAAAACACCAGCTTGATAGAAACTGAGTTGTGTCCCTGCTTCTTGCGTCCGCCCCATGAAATTAACCCTTAGAGCGTTAAGGTCTCTATACACTGAGTCACTTGTCACACTCGGAGTCAATCTGTCGTCCTGAATAAACATATAGTTAGCAGATGCGCCCGGTCTCAAAAACTCTTGAGATGCTAGTTGTGCGCATGGCAACATCTCAGCAAATTCACCTGCTGTCTCGTTGATAGTTAAACCCACACCGCCATAGCCTTTTAGCTCATCGTAATAACTTTGAGCTTCAGCAATAGTAATAGGTACATGATACATAAAGACTACATTTTGTTCATTTGTGTATATGGCTGCTTCAGTCACTTGAGCAAGAGTTAGAGTGTCAGTGTAGACAAACGACCCAAAGTCATTTGACATATTAACCATTGACAGTAGTTGTTCAGTAACTGATTGAGCGCTAACACCAGCGCTTTTTATAGCAGTCGACCAGCCCAAAGCGTCAAGCAACGACTGACTTGATGCGCTAATGGAAATCTCACCATCAGCGACACCATTGGTATCTAAATTAAAGCTTGTCTTTGTTGCATCAAATGTAACTGTAGTCGCTGCAAACGTCCCTCCTAATGTCTGGATACCAGTTTGCAGTATTGTTGCCGCATCTGCATAAGACGCTATTGAACTAAGATCAGGTGTAATAACCCCGTCAACTCCATCTAAAGTGAGCGTAATAGTGTCAGTTGTAAACACCTGCAAGTCTGCAAGAGTCCCGGCTTTACTACCGAACACTTGAGCGGATGTATCAGTTGACGCCCATCTCGCAAATGTTATTTTTTTTGGCTTACTGATCTGTTTTGATAGATATCCAAAATAATACGACGCTCTTGCAGACTCGACTGCTTGACTGCCAAAATATTCCGCGACACTGGCAGAGTCCGAAAACTCTATAATGCTACCTGTCGGGATTAGCTCATTAGTCGATATAACACGACAAGATAAGCTCCTACCAGCAATGCTACTAGCGCCACCGACCCCTGATGTTATTTGTACATACTCATTACTACTAATATTATCGTTGTTAGTCGGCATGACTAGACTCCGTATATTTCACCGGTCGCATCATCAATATGATCGACAGGTTTGTTATATGTGCGATGATAGTTGAAAGTCACCTGGAAACCAGGATCTAATTCATAGCGGTCTTTCTCATTGACGAAATGGCCTCCGCTTATAGAAGACACTCTTTGTATAGCTAAACCTTGAGCCCTCAAGGATCTGATTATATCATATGATTGTAACATATCACTAACAAGTGTAACCAAGTCGTTAGCTGTTAAACTACTAATATCAGCGGGGTCTTGCTGTAATAATGCTACAACCTGATAAGTTGACTCGGCATACTGCACTTGCTCACGCTCGCTTGTGTTAGCTATGTAGTTTATACCCCATCCGAACTGCGGATTAGTAACTTTACTAATGAAAATGCACGGTTGATTTTTTACTGATTGTTGGGTGGGTTGGTATGATTGACGAACTAAAGCATTTTGCAGTACTGGATAAATAGATGACTGATCAACTAATATCTGATTAATTGTACTTATCAACACTTGGTAGATTTGATTATCAAGCATCGCTCACCTTCACCGCTCTGATAACACAAAATGAGTCAGCATCTATCCACTTGCTTAATGCCAACGCTTTATATACTGCATTATTCCAGTGTATTCTGTCAGCATTGCGATCTCGACTCAAGGTTTTGATATATTCAACCGAGTAGATCTCAATGTAATCTTTTGAGAAGTCCAGACCTTCGGACGAGTACACGCTTCTATCCACTGGCTGAATATTACCAGTATAAGAGACTAAAGGACCGTATTGATCAACATCGTAACCGATAGCGTTTATACCAGACCCTAACCAAGGCTCAACCTCAAACTGTTGATTGTTGATCGAGGACTGAACTGTAGCCAGCAGATTAAAACCAAAGTTGCTAGGCATCTTTAGTCTCGTATCCTGTGCCAGCGTATCGATACCCTTCAATCATAAATAACATAGCGTTAGAGAGAGCATCTAGCCTAGCCATTGCTTTATCGGGAATTTCATTATATGGCTTATGGCTACCGATCAAATGATTGCGATTATTGAGCACTAAGACGCAAATGATCTCAGCCGAATGATCCGGGTAATCCTTATCAATATAATACTCATCAATAATTAAATTCTCGATATCCTGCAATTTTAGAGGGTTGTTATATTCGCTCAAAGTTAGGTCCTCACGTTATAAGTTAATGTTGCTAACATGTATCCCGTATCATTTAAAGGTTTGATATTAGGATATGTCTGATCGCCTAGCTCGCCTTCAGCTATCTTACCCTCCGCGATCGCTCGAGCAACGTGACCAACTAAAGAACCGCTAATCTGGACTCCATCATCTCTTAATCTTCTTAGTGCTATAGTTACGGGAGATAGCTTAGGAGAGTTAATCGTTGAGATTTTATCTTGAACATCACCAACAACCATAGCACCAATAACATTTAACGACTGTTCGGGAGTTAATGACCCTTCGATATACCTAGTTAATATAGTCTCTGTTTTTTTAGCCCATTCGCCCTGTTGCTCTGCGATTGTAGGTCTAAAAAACGGCCTCGGAGGTATGGCACGACTAGCAGACCCAAACTCTTGCACTGCCGCCACCCCTGCCACCGGAGTGCCGTCATTATATTGAGTCCCCTCAAACCAACCCACCTCAAGTTCGGCGCTTGTCAATTTGGCAAGCTTATCTTTAAGCCCTTGGATGTTTTTAAGGTCTACTTTAATAACGCTCAATGATTACGACCTCCAACGCCACGAAAAGCTGAGCCCACCGCTGAGCCACCCACGTACCAGCCGCCGACTGCATTAGCATCTAACAGTGCATTTAGTTGCTGACCGTAGGAAGTTTTACCGAGCCAATAGTCCCAAGGTCCCGAACTTGGAGGCGCTTGAAAACTTGCGCTTACTCTACCCTCGGAGCTCGATGTAACAAAGTTAGGGTTGACGTTATTCTTAACCATATCGTCAAGAGCTATTAGATGAGCCATCATCAAGAAAATAGCGTATTGCCTACAATTTCCTTTGAGATAACCACAATTTAGACCTGATATGTAACAGGTCGCCAGATCCCATTTTGTTTCTATATATAGATCGGTATAGACAAGAGAGTCCGAAAACTGAGGAAACTCAGCCCTAAATTTTGGGATATCAAGCTCAACGACACTACTTGTCATTATCTGTAACTATTTTAACGTTTTTATTTAACGATTTTTTGATGTCGTCTTTAGTCGGAGGCGCCGACTTATCTTTAGATTGCATATTTTTAGCTACATCATCGGCTTTCTCAGCTGTTGCAGACTTAGCTTTTTCATCTATAAATAAGTAACCATTCTCTAAATGCGTCATAAACATCTTGCATCGTTTGAGCTGTGCTAGCTGCTCATCTGTTACTGTTGTAGCAACACCTTTAGGTGTCACGAGGACCTTGTTAGTTATGTTTGCTTTACCTTTAATCAAGCACATGAAGGTAGCGTTGGGCGTACGAAAGGCGTCATTGTCGGAGGGCTGGACGCCCTCACAATCATAAAGACGATAAGACTGATCACATGATAAAGTACTATAAACTACTGCCATTTATATCTCCTATTTTTAAGCAGTTAAACGCCTGTCATGCGCTGGATAGCGTAAGGGCGTTTAGCTAAAACTCCCGCTGTTGCGTTAGTATAATCTTCGATGTAGTTTTTTGCTCCCTGCTGAGAGCCCAACAAAAACATTTTGACGGGTACTAACTGAGTAATAACTTCACCGCCATCGGTCCCAGAGTCAGGGACATCCTCAGCCATCAAATACATGACGTTAGCACCACCATTAGCACCATTAAACTCTGGCGCTATTTCGACTCGGCACAGTGGGTAATTTTCGCTAAGCCACGCTTTTACCGAAATGCCAAAGTTGTTGATATCCTGAAACGTAGTGGTAATCGAGCTCGGCACAGTGAGTACTGTGTTTGTCGTGCCCGGGTCTACGTTTGTACCTGAGTCATCAATAAGCGCTTGGAACAATAGCAATAAACTAGTTATGCGCTCGTTAACTGTTTTAGAGGCAAACGTAGTACCACCAGCACCGCCAGCAGGAGAGTTGATATAGGCGGGTAGATTTGGATCATTTAGAATACCAAAGGTCCTGTTGGTCCCGTCAGCGTACCCAAAGAACGAGGTGAAGTTTCTAAGAATGTTTAGCTCTCTAGCTGTTGCCGCTCGTTTTTGCTCAATGCTAGATATCTGTTGTCTGCTAGCTCTAGCGTCCTCTAGTCTATCAACTTGCACGCCTTGCTCGAATCTGACAACAGTTCTACGCTCAAAATTAACATTGTATGATGCCAGAGGAATCTGAGTATGGTCTCCATAAATGTTTGCGTTAGCTGTCCATTCTACGATTTGTTGTACAATTTCTTCATCTTCCCAGGCGCCTACTGTCATAGTGCCCATGATTTTATCAGAGCGTAGTGCCTGAGTAAGCACATTAACAACGCCGGGCAACCATTGCTGCAAAAACTGGACAGGAGTGCTGATAGTTGGAGTTGTGATAGTCGGAGTTAGATCCGCATCCATACCATAACGTCTGCCGGAGAACAATGAGCGATCAACGCCTAAACCTAGCTCTCGCATAGCGCTTTCATCTTGCGCAATGCCTTTAATTTCTTTCGGCCCTAACTTGTATTGTTGTCTTGCAGGGACAGATCTGTGAATAAATGATACTTGTGCCATTTTTTAGCCCCTCAATTAACCAGGTATATTAATGTAAATTTCTGTCAGCGTTCCGCCAGCAGTGTTTTTATTAGCTACAACGCCGCCGGGAATGATAGCAGTGCCGACAGGCGCTGCCGTTCCGGGTGCGTCCGAGCTAATCTCTCCGGTCGAAAAATCATAAAAAAGAATATTACCGATCAAGTTGCCAGCGCCAGCGTTCGCAACGATAGCATACACTGTGCCCTCCATGATCATCTCTACGTTGGTAGCGTTGGGTAAGGTTAGAGTGGGGGCTAATGTGCCGCCTGCCGCTGTACCTTGTAGAGCGTATCGCTTGGGGAATGCTAACATCCCAGCACAAACACCCTCAACTCCTAAGTCCGCTGCAACCAAGTTATCTTGTTGTGGCACCTGCTGGAATATACGACCAATAACATTTAAAGCCGGGTTAGTAGACTCTAGGCGTCTTATATTCGCTCGTCTGGGTCCTGTCTTAACATACTCGCCGACAATGCCGGCAGCGAGATCTTTCTGGACTGTGCTTTGCATCACCATTATTTATTGCTCCCTAAGATTGTATCCATCAAATTATCATCCGATGAGTCTGTAGCATGAGATCGCTGAGTGTTTAGATGCGGCATTTTAGTAGCTGCTAAATATCCTTGAACAGCTGCATACTGGTCGCCTCGACAATTTAACCCTAATTTTTGAGCAATGTATTTGCTCATCTGACCGAGAGTCATGTCCGCATGATCGAATGCACCAATATGATACGATGCTTGATTATGTAAGTTAATTTTTTCTTTTTGCTGCTTGGCTGCAAGTTCTTGACTATTAACCTTATTTTGTAATATGCGTAATTGTTTAGACAAAGAGTCCATAGAGTAGCTATCTTTAGCCTTGCCTTTGTCGTCCTCGTCTTCAACAATTTCAACGTTGTCGTCAGAGTCTTCGTCAGAGTCTTCGCCACACTCGTCCTCAGACATCTCTATTTTGTCTTTGTCGTCCTCATCTTCAACGACCTCGACATCTTTATCATAATCATTTGTGAGCTTAGATAACATGTCTGTTATTTTGTCTAGAGCATCATTGTTAGTTTTTAGCATGTCTTCCATGACTCCGACCCTTGTTTCTAGGTCGTCGTCACCAGCTACACGATCTTTTAAATCATCCATATTTTTACCTTTTTGGGAGTCAAATGCGAAAGTTGTATAATTAATACCATTGTCCATTACTGCTACTTCTGGACCCATGCGCCCTGATTCAACTAGAGCTAAATGATTGCCTCTAATGTTACGCTGTATGACATCATAAGATTCTCCGTCCGGAGTCGTTCCGGGCGAAATCACCCAGTCGCACTGATAGCCACAGCTCAGCTCTTTGACTCCTCGGCTAATAAAATCTCTGAGTCTTTTAGACACTGCTTTGATGTTAGCATACAAAGTGTTGTCTTTGAAATAGATTTTTTCACCAATAAAACCCTCAATATCAGTAGAATCTTCCGGATCAAAGGCGTCTCCTAGCATTTTATGAGTGATTATCCAAGGGATTAGTTTGAAAGACTCTTTAGTTTCATCATTATTCAGTTCCTCAGCCGGACGATATACATTGTAAATTTTGTCAGGCTGAAGGTCTGGACTAATGTTTGATCCAAGATACTCAAACACCCCGGCTTTTGATATTGGGTTATCTTCAACTTCAAACCACCCTTCTTCTTTGTCAATCTTTCTCACTGTCTACCTCTTTACTAAATCTAATAACTGGTTTCATCATGCACCTGCAATAATAAGCCTGGCCGGGCAACCCTCTCTCCCCTGTTCGCTTGTCAATGATCGGAGGGTCATCAAATCTATATATATTACCGTTCATAGCAATATGATCCTTTCTAGGTTCTTTGGACCCTCCGGAATGTATCCACTCGAACTCTTCTATTCCTGCATCTTGCATCCTTGCAGCGTTAAGGCTGTTAAACATCTTTCTAGTCTGGTCTAAAGCGACATTTTTGGCATGGTTCTTGGTGCGCTTATATCTACCGTTTAATTTTTTTTTTATTTCTTTAATTAGTCCTGATAAACCACCAGCCGCTGGATCCCTGACAGACCTAAGCACTTCCTCAGAAACTTTAGATAGATATTCGCTAGATATGCTTTTAATTAGACTTGAGGCTTCCGCTGCCCCACTAATCATAATGTTATTGGTGCGCTCATTAATAGCGTCCGTTTTGATAGTAAGACCCCCTGAGAGCTTTTTTAAAGATGATTGCAAAGAACTCCCTGCCTGATTATTAAAATCATCTGTCATTTTGTCGGCCCAATTGTCACTAAACTTATCAAATACTTTTAGCCATTTCTTGGTTATTTTGTCAGTTAATCTCTTGGCTGTACTTGCTAGACTGGCATCTTGAGCATATGTACTTTTTGATAATGGAGACTTAAACATTTGCATAACTTGCTTATTGACATCTTTATGCATTGCATCAATTTGCTTTAGCCAAGACTTAACAAACTTATCTTGCAGAGCGACAGCAGGAAGAAGGATAGGGCCTTCAACTTGTTGCCCCCTTCTTAGCTGCTTAGACCTCTTTGTGCTGAATACAAATTTACGTCTCATTGGTCACCTAGTCGCTCGTCCACCTCAAGATCTTCGTTTGATTTATCACCATCGATATACTTATCTGGATCCTCTTCAATCTCAACCTCTTCAAATGGGTCAATATTAAAATACGGGCTGTTAACATCTTGTGATAATCGTTCTCTGACATTGTCAGGAGTGATCGCTTGACTCTGGACTAATGTTGCATCTGTTTGAGCCTTCATATTTTCAACGGTGGCAACGTCTATCGCTGTAGGATTGTCTAGAGGATTCCAAGATATGTCGTAATCAAGTGCTTGCAAACTGAACTTAGGATATATTTCACTCCGTAACAGTCTTTCATAATGCGCATGAAGGATCGGAGTCATCCTGTTCTCCTGCACTTTTGAAACCTCCTGATTGTAGTTTTTCATCTCAAACTCGCCGGTGGCGTTCATCCCTTGCGGCGATGTGCTTAATAATTTAGCTGCCGGTATTGCACATTCGGAAGAAAATATTTGATATTGATTATTCACAACATCAGTATAATCAGCGAGCGAGGTGTCAATCTGTTGTATGTCCTCACTATTATCAGCTATCAATATTCCGTAATTGTCTCTAAATGTGACTAGGTCTCTCATTCGCTGAAGGAATGAGCCCTCCATCGCTAAGGCTTTAGCTAGATTAGTTTTGCGGACATTAAGTCGCTTGGTTAGTGCAAGCTCTGGAGCTTCGTTCGCTGTTCTCTCTGCTTTATATAGTCTCTCATAGATTTGTTGAACTAGCGGAATACCTCCATATCTGTATGAGGGTTTTAATATGTCTGCAACCTCGTCTCCATAGATGATAACGAAATGAGACCTATGAATTTTTACGCCATTAATTACCCAATAGAGAGGATTGTAAAAATTTTTAGATAATGGGTCTGAGAGACCTGTGTCAGTAAACTCTGGCACTACAAAAATAGGGTCAACTTGATGCATCCCTTTGTAGCTACCGGGAGTGACAGAGTCAGGATTAAACGGTTTTAGATAATAGTCAGGGTCCATTGATTCGACCTTAAACAATATATGTCTAATGCCAAAAATATTTTTAAACCTTTCGGCCCTGACGATGTGATCCTTAACTTTAAATCTAACGTCGCTTTTGCGAATATAAGCAAGGACTTTATCATCAACCTCGGTATCTCCTACATTCTTGTTTGTAAAAGATATTTCAAACCAATTTTTTACGGCTTCCTCCGCTTTGATGGTGCACGCTATACCCATCAATTTTTTTTGAGCAAGAATGGCGCAATTTTGATACCCGATAAATGCGGATGTATTAGCGAAATACTCTAATATCACAGGATTAATAGATTGACTATCCAGTCTGTAAGCAGATTTGATATCTTGATCTGGACAATTGTCCATTGCGTGGTCAAATGCTGCGCTGGTCTGGTGACTAAAAATCTTTGTGTTTAATTGCTCTATATTTCCGACCGTTTTAAGAGCATTAGGGTCCAAGTGAAAAGGATCTAGTGCGTGAGGCCCTTTGGTGTCTTCTGTAGGCTTTTCGATGGCTGGTGAAAGTGTAGGCTTTGATTTAAATAGTTTGAACATGTAAAACCCTAATTAAAAAAAGTTAATATTAGAAGATAAAAAGTCTAGACTTTCGCTCTCTTTTGGGGCCAGAGCCATCACAAAGGCGTCAGCCAGATTAGGAGACTTTATATTGCGCTTAGCTAGTTTTCTCTTAGACTCAACCATCACCTTACCACTCTCGGAATAATCTTTCCTCGGCGTTGACAACTCATCTTTTAGCTGTTGCAGATTAGCTATATCACTACTAATTGATATAAGTTGGTGGGGTTCGAAACTTAGACCTTTATGCACGGCGTTGTAAGTGTTTCTAAACCTAACGGACAACGACCACCAAGCTTGAGCTTTTGCATTCTCAAAAAAATCCTTGTTTAATATAGCGTTAGAACCCTCGCCCAGATAAACATTATCGGGGTCTATTACCCTAGCACCAGCATTAAACCCACTAGAATTGATGGTGGTGTAATTTTTTTCGTTGAGTTGGTTGATGTGAGAGCCAGTACCAGCACCTACGCCTATAGAATCATAAATGATAGCCGCTTGATTGGCTTTGGCTTGATGATAAACCCGTGTCGAAGACTCCAATAATTGGTCCTCTGAGGCCGCCCACTCGTCACACTCTAGAGCTATCGAACCATCAAATAGAACAGTAGCACAATTGTCAGAGCCGCTGTCAGCTACGTCATATCCTAGACACTTGTCACCAGTCATATCTATATCTATTTTAAGGTGAGCATCTATTGCTGCATCAATCCAAGAGCGTTTAATAATTACAGCGTCATCATCAGATCTTGCTTTGCCTAAGTAGATATGTTCATAAGCTTCTTCATCAAGGTCTTTTAATCTATTTATCTTTTTAATCGAAGTGTCAGAGATAAATGGGTTTTCGTCATAATTGATATGCCTAATGATCGCATCATTACCCAACAGCCTAGGAAGCTTAGATTCTATGAAATCAGACTGAAGACGGGGATTGTAAACTATCCAAACTTCACTATTGGGTTTACGTATTGTGGGATCTACTATTCCCCACTGCTCCTCTGTCAATCCTTCGCCTTCCTCGATCCAACAGATATCCACCCCATCAATACCCTTAATGTCCTCGGTATTGCGTGAGAGACCATTAAAAATAAATTCGGTCCCTGTTGTCTTGCATATGATAGTAGACTTAGTGAGACTGAAAGATGACTCAACACCTTCGCTATATATTTTTTTTTTAAGTACTGGGTAGACGCTATCGGCGATCTTATTCTGGAACTGCCGCAAGCAAAGAAACTTAAGTTTATAGTGCTGTGCTAAGTAGATACAACGGCCAGCAGTGTCCTCAGTTTTACTTGATACCCTGCCGCCCTTCAGAATTTTGTAAGGCTTGGGACATCCCCAGAAGTCTCTTAGAGCCGGGTTAAGTTTGATCATTGGTCAGTGTAAACTTTGACAGTTGATGTTTTCAGCGTGCCAGTAACACCGGAATTTATTAATAACTGCTCTAGCTCGTCCCCTGGCTGCGCATCGAAATAATAATCTTTGGATACCCAAGCATCCTCGCCCCCAAAGTTGCCCGTACCACTTTCAGATATTAAGCCTATATCAACATAAGCACCATTTCTAAACACTCGACCCCTTATTGAAATGTTCCAAGGTGGGGAAGATTGGGTGGCATCAATTTCCAAGTCCACATTGACCCGAGTACGACCGCCTTTTTTCAATAAAATCCTTGTCTCGTTAGTAGCCTCTAATTCCATAATTTCATCGTTATCGGTCGCTGTGCCTTCTCTGTATGCTATTGCTTTTCCCGCACCATTAAATTCGTCCATATTTACATTGCCTGAATACAGCGCATACATAGCAACCGGCACCGCAACTTGAATCGCCCAGCCGTCACGGGCTGGATATGGTCCATCAGCTGCAAAGTTAAAGGCGCTCAATGTAATATCAGATGTTCCTGCTACACTTGGGACCATATTGATCTTGTTCCCTCTGCCTTTATAAAACTCTGAGCTATCAGCAGTCTCAATGGTTACAATGTGATCAGATGCGTTAATAAATCGAGTCATAAACCACTTGGTTCCTGATGGATATGCACTTGATGGCGCTAAGGTCAGCGTAATAGGTCCGGTCGTTATCTCCGAGATAATGATATTTTGAGCTGTTGCAGATAATGACTCAGAAGCGCTGATTCTTCGGCCCACAACTTCGAGAGGAACAGCTGAAACTGTAGGGTTCTGGGGGTCTGTATTATCAATTGATATTCCAGCGCCAGAGGAAAGACTCTGGACTCCTGTGGCTGAAACCGTAGGGTTCTGGGGGTCTGTATTATCAATTGATATTCCAGCGCCAGAAGAGAGGCTCTGGACTCCTGTGGCAGATACTATAGGTTTATCCGGTGCTGTTGCATCTACCGCTATCCCATCACCCGCTACTACCTCAGTGACCCCAGTAGGCCCACTACTAGAGTCTCCAACATTAATTATGTCCTGATCAACTATTGGCATGATTATCTCTCGCTTTAACGTTTTTTATATAGTATCTATTTTACAAGTGAAAAAAAAGCCCCTTTAGAAGGGGCCGGACCACAGGAGTTCATTTTTTTAATCGGCTATCGAAACTGTAATTCTAGTGGGTTTGTTTAGCGCTCTGGCGTAAAGAAAATTAATAGTTCCTAGGCCAAAAAACCCTTTAGACTCAAATTGTTTTATTATATTAACCAGTGGTGTGTCAGAGACCTCTGTAGTTGGTAACGTTGCAGACTCAGTTAATGCGATAGATGAATCTTGGTCTTGACAATACAATGACCCTTTTTCTTCGCCGGCTGTAGTGATTTGGATCCATTGGTCAGCAGGTACAGTAATCTCAATTGTCATTATTGTCACCTTGGTCAGAGTATAGATCGTCTATAGTTCTGACTGACTCAGTCTCTGGCTCAGTCTCTCTACCTTTCTCTTGCCATCCCGCTTGAGTCTTCAAATAAAACATTTGACAAGGTACATTACCTTCGACTGCATTTTTATACAGTGCACTAGCAACTTTAGTTATTCCGTTGGTTTTAGCGTCAATCCATGCTCTGTACAGCTCGGGATCACGCTTAAACGCCTTGAATATAGTACGTCTTGCAATACCGAAAAAATCCGCGAGAGTCTCAGCGGTCAATAGGTGAGCGTTATCTCTCACATATTGAATTTGCTCGTCAGTCGCTTTGAAGGGTATGCCGTCGTGTTTGATAGTCAAGGTTTTATCTCGTGCTCAAGGGTTGATATTTTTTTACGATTACATCGTATCAATAAAAAAACAACAAATCAACACCTTGAAAAGCAAAAGCCTTAAGTACTTTTGCAATTCGTTAAAAATCAATACTTTACATTATTGGTACCTAATAGGTTCCTTAGTGTTTTGAGGTAAGTACCTCTAAAACTTTATTAAAAACAATAGCTTAAGCTGAAAAGTACCTAAGAACCTAGGTTCTTTATGTTTCCCTATTATATATATAGAAAAAAAATATTTATGTATATGTAATGTAATTTTATTTTTTTTTATATATATAGATTTATACATAAGAACTTAAGAACTTAGGTACCTTTCCCCTTTAAACCCTTTATTTATATACTTTTAGCTAGGTTCCGATCATAAAACCAGATAAGAACTTTCGGTCACTTACGAGCCAATCTTCGGTACCTTTTAAGGTATTTTAAACGATAAAAACCAAGCATATGGAACGTGATATAGTTAAATACTTAATAGAGTATTCCGTACGTCCTCGTTTTTCATCTTTTGAGTAACCCATACTGTCTTTTTTAGGGAGTTAATTTTCATCGCACCTTGGCAGGAATAACCCAATTTTTTTAAAATTTTATTTTTTTGATAGTTATTAAGAACTAAATCTGGATAAAAATTGGACAGATCATTGAACAAATTTGAGGAACAAATGACCTCGCTGCAATAATATTCTCCCCCTTTTTTGATCAAATCTTTGGTTTCCTGCAACCCTTCGGTCATGGCCTCTTCAGTTGATATCATCAAATCTTTGTCATCACTTTGTGGCGCTTGATGATAATTTAAAAATTTATTGCTAATATTCACAGTCATTAACCACCTAACAACAGCGCCTTTATTTGTCCTTAAAGCGTCCCAAATCATGGGGAAATACTCCTCTTTTGAGACTCCAGTAATTACTTTAATATCATCAAGAGAAGATAACTTATTGAACACAATCCACCACCTTCTGTCAGTCTGATCAATGGGTAAAGCGTCTCTATCATTTGTAAAACAGATATAATTAGTAGTATTGTAGGTCTCATGTTGACGGACAAACTTATCAACCACTTGGATCTTTCGATCAGTGATTAATGGTTTTAATGCATTAACAGCTTCATAACGATTATGCCCTTTGACCCTCAACTCTT
>Ga0099849_1000346_pt1 | contig 21068 bp, 11 predicted proteins | sample CB_VirMetaG_4_FD_78177 | JGI IMG/M metagenome (GOLD analysis project Ga0099849, IMG submission 78177) | Freshwater to marine saline gradient viral communities from Chesapeake Bay - CB_1508_1M Viral MetaG | ecosystem: Environmental > Aquatic > Marine > Coastal | place: USA: Chesapeake Bay... | reverse complement strand
TCATTTAAACAAGTATATGTTAATGCATGGAAAGGTGGGGCGAAAGGGTGTACTACGTTCCGTATTAATGGAAAACGATTCGGAATCTTCAACGAGACCGTGGAAGAAAAAGAGAAGGTATCTGGCGAAGTTGAGGAAGTGGCTCAAGAAGAAGACAAGGTTGAAGCTTGCTTTATCGACCCAACAACTGGCATTAGAGAGTGTGCTTAGAAAAGAACAAAAGGAGAAATAAATGGCAGATAATATAATCAATATAACTGATGTTTCGGCTAACGGTGTTGTAATTGATACACCACCTATTTCTCTTGCATCTAACATATTTACAGATGTTAAAAATGTTAGATTTAAAGATAATGCAATTAGGAAGATGGAAGGCGAGCTATTGCTTAATAATATAGCAGAAGACCTTGTTCCTGCCAATGAAAAATTTGGAAAAATAAGACATGTTGAAGTATGGGAACATCCTACTTTACAGCCTGATGGTTGTTTTTATATTTGGGTAGTAGACTATTTAAGGGATGATATTAGAGTAGGTCAAAAAGTTTATGCACAAGATCACCTTGGTAATCAAGTAGACATAACCCCACCTCTAAATATGGTGTCTAATGCAGTTGAAACAACTGCTAATGCAGCATCAGGATCAACAGATATAACTGTAGCAGATCCTTCAGGTATCGTAATTGGAGATTATATTGAATGTGTTGGAATTCCTAAAGGAACTAGAGTAACCAATATTGTAGGATCAACAATAACAATTAATAATTCTACATTTTTAACTTTATCTTCAGCAGCGATAAAATTTGGACTATTAAATGGTTTTACTTTTACAGATACAGGTTGGCACAGTACTCTTTTTAATGGAGGTTTTTCTTTTATTATAAATAATGGAATTGAGAAACCACATTATATAAATGATAATGGAGGAAGTGGATTACTTACTGATTTAATATTAGCAGAATTGCCTGGATGGGATGGTGAGTTTGTTAATGAAAGATCAGTAATTACAACCCATGGAGGCACAGGAGTTTCAGATGTATTTAACATTGGTCGTCTTGTAAATTTTGATATTTCAAGTGTAGAAGTAACTGTTGCTGGGGTTGCAAGAACTGTACAGGCAGGTAATCCTGCAGGGACAGGAACACCTAATAATGTTGGGTTTGTACCAGGTCAACTTCCAGCTATTAGTAATCTACCTTCAATAGGTACTACAAATTTTCAAATTTATAATGATAAGGCTAGTAATCAAACAGTGATTTATATTGGAAATTTAACTAAAAGTAATGATATTTTAGTAACTGTAAATTCTAGAAATCGAGTAGATATTTCTTGTGGTATTATAGCATCTTTTGGTGCTTTACTAGTAGCAGGTGATATTACAGAGAAAGATGAAAACGGTATTTATAGAAAACAACCTGGACTTGTTAGAACATCTAGCATTGCCGTTCCTGGAGCTTTACCAAGTTCTTGGGAAGTCGACGACGAAACATCAACTTCAAATGATTTTGTAATTTCAGAATCAAGCTTAATAAAAGACATGGTGAGTCTACAAGGAAATCTTTATATCTATTCATCAAATAGTATAAGCCAAATGTCGCTTACAGATGATTCTACAGACCCTATAGCTTTCAGTCCTGTAACTGATGAATATGGAACGTTAACAAGAGGGGGAATAGTTGAATATGATGGTAAGCATTTTGTTATAGGTAAAAATGATATTTATCTTTTTGCTGGAAATCCAGGAGATATACAATCAGTATCTGATAGTAGAGTAAGAGATTATTTCTTTAATAATCTAAATCCTATACATGAACAAAAATTATTTACCTTATTAAATCATAGAGAAAATGAAATTTGGATTTGTTATCCAACACTCGCTTCAATTGAAGGTGAATGTGATGAGGCTTTAATATGGAATTATAGAGATAATACTTGGACAATAAGAGAGCTTAATAATGTTTCTTCAGGTGCTATTGGACCAATTAAAGGTGGTGGAATTCCTACCGCAAGGCTAGCTCTTCAAGGAAATTCAGGAAATGCTGGTTATACTAATGTAGGTAAACACGAAGTTCAAGAAGTTACTATTACTGGCAGTACACCAAAACCAACAGTAGGAACTAAAGCAATCGTAGAAATACATAATTCTTTTTTTTCTGACTTTAGTACTGACTTTAGAGACGTACAAGAAATAACTATTCCATATAATTCTGGTAATAATAATACTGGTCCAGTTGCTAATAACGCAGTAGCTACATTAGCATGGGGAGGAGTAAGTAGTCCTACTTTTAGAGTAAGTGGAACTTCTAATCAAGCTTGGATAACTTTTAATGGTAATAGGGATGCATTTTTTCCACAATCTAGTGCCGCTACTACCTACCAATTAAATTCTACTGATGTATTTGGAACTGGATTACCTCTTCAACTTAAATCACTAAATGATTTTTTATATGCAGCGAGAGATTATATTAATGATCCTAATTATGATGGACCTCTTTCTGACTGGACTGCTAGTGTAGTACCTAACGGTGGAAATGGTAACCTAGTTTTAACTTCAGATGTACCAGGATCTGATCGAACTTTTTCTAATGTAACATTTGTTTATTTTCCTTCTCAAAATCCAAGCAGTACTTCTAACTTTAATGCTACAGAAACTAATGATTCCGTTAACGGAGGAACAGCTGCTGGTGTATATGGAGTTTCCCTTGCAGATAGTCCTGCTATAGGTTTAAAACTACGAAATTATCCTACAACTGAAGGTTTAGGTGATGATCCTAACTATATATTTGCAGAAATAGAGTTTGATAAAAACATAACTACTCAGCAAGGTTTAATAGATGATATACTACCAAAGATACAAGCTATTCCACAATTTAATGGAGATAGCAATTCCTTATATAGCGTATCTTCTTCTTTGGCAAACAGTACTTCTGATTTAAAACTTATTTTTACAGCAACAACAGGAGGACCTCGTCCTGTCTTTGGTCAGGGTGGAAGCTTTTTATATACTAAATATCAAGTTCCAACAGGTGGAACTACTTATGCAGTGGGTAGTCAATTTGGAGCAGATTTAGGAACAGTTACAGTAGCTACAACTCAAACTGGTATAGATAATGGAATACCTCTAGTAAATCTGGAAGTAACCTTTCCTGATGGCTCAACGTCTTCTCTGATAATAGAAGGCAATATTAAATATTCTCTTAGCACAAATGCAGGCAATAACGATTATAACATTACAGAAAGACTGAATACGATTATTAATGCTAGCTCTGCTTTTACAAGTAGTAGCTTTGTTAATCCTTCTTTTGTCCGAGCTACTCATGCGACAGTAGGACCAATTAACCCTTTTGGAATTTCAGTTACTCCTCTTTATTCAGGTTCTTTTCCTAATGATTTTTCAAGTAGTATGTTTACTCAACCAGCACCGCCATATCAAAGCGTAAGAGCTGGAAGGGCAGCACATAGTGTAACTGATAGAATAAAATTAATACCTCCATTAGGAGCTCCAATTACTGTTGATTTTGATAGTACAGCTGCGTTTGATCCTGATTCAGGAAGCTCACCTACTAATGTAGAAGAGATTACATCAACAGAGATAGCAACCAAAATTCAAGAAGAATTTGGAGTGCCTTCAGGCACTTTAACAACTACTGTGCTAAGAACAGCAGGTGGAGTTATCATACAATTAGCAAGTGTTGCTGGTATTAAAACAGATTTTTTACGTCCAGCCACAATCTCAGGACCTGGACTTGCTCCAGGAACTGAAATAATTGGAGTTTCAGAACCTGGAGATTTTCAGCATCCTAATATTCAAGTAGGTCCGAATGTAGTTTCAGATATTCCTGCAGGTACTACACTTACTTATACTAATCATCCTGAGTATTCTCATTTTACTGTTTCAAGGGTTAACAATGTTCTTACATTTACAAGTGTAAATCGATTAGCTGTAGCTGGAGAATTTAGTTATACAGTTGTCAATGGTGATGTTAGAACAGGAACACTTGTGACTCCTTTAATAGCAGACTCTACAGGCAGTGATATTTCAGTTACAACTGAAGGAATAGATGCAGTATATGCTAAGATGACTCGTGTTACAATTACACTACAAACATCTACAGGTGATAGTGTTATTTGGGATAAACATTATGGAGAAGGTCCAGGAAGATTGTTAGATCCAGAATTTACACCAGCACAAAACGATAATACATATGGAGACACTGGTGTAACAAACAATGCATCATATTTAGCATTATACTATAATCCAAGTGGAGATCCATTAGTAGAAAATTCCAAACCAAATGGAGCTGTAGTTGATACGTTAATTGCTATGCAGCAAGCCTTAAGCGAATTATCAACTCTCAGGAATATAGATGTAATACCTGATGATACGGTTACACCTCAGTATCTTGACGTTAGTCCTACTCAATTTGGATTATCTGGTAGTTTTGTTAAATCATTTAGCCCTGCTACCCAATTAATAGATGCAAGTGTAGCTCCTGCAACCGCATCACTTATTGCTGTTTCAGAAGGTACTTTAGTACCAGCTACCTCTCCAGCCCAATCTACTACAGGAACTAGTATAAATACTACCTTAGATTTAGTAAGACCTTGGGCGAATAATAAAATTAATCCTACTAATTTATATCCTATTTTTGCTCAGTTTTATTATGATAATAATATAGTTTTAAATAGACTAAGAGCTGGGGATTTGGGATTTGATTTTGATGGAACTAATTATATTTCTTATTTTGAAAGAGAGCAAATATCAATTACTCCTACTTTCAATACGGAAACAGTAGAGAGTATTTCATTATGGGCAGATGGTGGTACAATAACTACGTCAGGAGGTGATCTTCAAAGAGCAACTCTCCAAGTTAGAGCAAGAGGAACTAATTATCCTGGCGAAAAAGCCTTTCTAACATCTCCTGTAGATGACAGTCAATCTGATTCTAGGAGTAATAAACTTGTTATTAATGAATTTGTAGTATCCTCTGAGTATAAAGTAGATGTCAGATCACAAGGAAGATTTATTAACTTTAGAGTTGATGATGCAGTAGGAGATACTTCCAATGGTTATTTAGCTAATAATAATAAAGGATGGAATATTTCAGGATTACAATTGAGAGCAACTCAAGGAGGAGTAAAGTAATGGCATTAATTAATCCGCCTCTTACTGATAATAAAACGTTAAACTTAACATTATTATCACTTGTAAGAGAGTTAAATTTATTAAATAAAAAACAAATAAACTTAATCACAGACATATCTGAGGCTACTAGTTTTTCAGATCTTCAAGATAAGGTAAAAAGTAGACAATGATAAAGATTATAAAAGATAATGATGTTTTTGAAGCCATTAAGCTAATGAATAAATCTTGTCAAGACAATGAATACAAAGGTTATGAAAGGAATGAAGCTGTTTGGATTTCATTCTTTTTAGATTTAGTTAGAAAACAAAAGGAAGGAAGCCCTCATGTACTAGTAATAGGCGACTATGACGGTACTCAACTGAGAGGCTTTCTTTCCGCAGAAACCTATAGTAATTATTATAATGATCAATGGGTTATGGATGTTAAAGACTGTATAGTTGATCACGATTATAATAATGCTTATGTTGTATGTCGTCTATTTGATTATATGATAGCTCATATAAAGAAATATGGAGGAAAAAGTTGGAGGGCTGACTCTGTTCAAAACGAAAAAGAAGCTATAGATTATGGTCGCTTCTTACAAAAAAGATATAATGCAGAAATACATGTCTCAGTAAGAGGTGTAATACAGGAGAATAAAGATGAATAATGATTATGAACCTAATCTAGGTATATATGATATGCGAAGGGATACTACAGGATTACCTAAATCTCTTGCTAATAAAATAAATATTAGCATATGCATGAAAGGCGGAGGAGGAGGAGGAACAACTACTGTAACTAAATCAGGAATTGACGAAGAGTTTAAACCTTATTTAGAAAGAGTACTTAAAGATGTTACTGGTCGTTACGAAAGTGAAGTTGCTGGAGGTCCAGATTCAATACTAGCTGCGTTAACTCCTGAACAAGAAGAAGCTCTTGACTCACAAAAACAGGCTGCTTATGATAAGATATCAGGAAGAGGAGCATACGATATGGAGTCTGCAAATAGAAGGGCTCTAAAAGACCTTGCTGGACAACAAGATTTTTCTTCATATAGAAAAGGTACATTCGGTTCTAGAAGAGCTATGATGGCTAGAGAATCTGCACTAGCTAACAGATCAAGAGAACAACAAATGGAACGGTTAAAAATGATGGAAGAAGGAATTGGTGATCTTGGAAAAGTAGGAACAACAAAACAAAAGTATGCTCAAGAAAGACTAGATGCTCCTCATACCAGTGCTCAAAGATATTTTGGATATCTATCTGGTGCTCCTCAAACCAATACTCAAACATCTTCAGGCGGAGGTAAATAATGGAAATTCAAATAGCAAGTCCAAATGAAGAAGAAAAAATGAAAATAAAACAATACCAAGCACAAATTGCTAATGTTCCTCAACCAGAACAAGGAATCGCTGGGCAAATGGGTGATATGGTTAAGCAAAGAGCTATGGAAGGTGCATTAAATACTGGACAAAAAATGGCTACTTCAGGGGTTAAACCTTATATGCAAAAAATGATTAATGCAATTAATCCTGCAGGATCAGCTGGTGCTGGTGCAGTAGCAGGTCAAGCGGCTACTAATGCTGCTTTGGCTAATGCAGGACTGACAGGTGGTGCAGAAATTGCTTTGGCTGGACAATCATTAGCTCCATCTTTAGCAGCTACAGGTGCAACAGGTGCTGGCATGGGTGCTGGCATGGCAGCTTTAGGTACAGCAGTACCTTATATCGGTGCTGGTTTACTTGCTGGTAAAGCTCTTGGACTGTTTAATCAGGGTGGACAGGTTGGACCGTTAAGTACACAGTATCATGCAAAGGGTGGAATGCCTGAAGGTTACAACTACAAAAGACCTAGATACAGTTCTTCTCAAGGTGTAGATGAAGCAAATCTTAGAGCTATGAAAGATAGAGATGCTTTAGAAACTGCTGTAACAGAACAAATGCTAGATAATCCTTTTGGTTACTATTTCAGTAAATCTTCGCCTATTGATTATTTCATAGATACTCCTTATTCATACGATCGTAAAGCAGATGATGGCATGTCAAAAGAACAGGCAATGGCTCTTATGAATAATCAACCAGAGATTAACTTTCCAGACCCTGAAGAATTACTTTTAGAAATGTCTATGCCAACTCCAAGACCTAGTGTTAATGAGATGTACTTATATAATAACCCTAATGATGCTTCTATGATTTCAGAAGGGTATGATTCCATAGTACCACCTTATATTGAAGAAATACCACAATATAAATCTCAAGGTGGTTCTTTACAACAAAATAATTTATTAGGAATGATAAGACCTGAATACGGAGAAATGAGATGAACAGATATTTAGCACGAGGTGATTTCATTGAGTCTAGCCTTCTTAACGAAGATGAGGATCAAGATAAAGATGTCATAGCCAGCCCTGTTTCCTATTATGGGCTAGGACCGCTTTCAGGAGCTAGAAGTGATTATTCACCTCTTTCAACTACATCAAAACCAATTAAGATTACTGACATGGGTAATAGTAATGCTTCCGCATTAACAACAGCAGGACTATCTCCTGCGAAAACATCTGGATCTACACAAATGGGTTCAGCTAGTTCCCTAAGTAATCTATCTATGTCTGATCCATTAGCCTCTACTCAAAAACCAAGAGGAATTATGGGAACTTTTAATGCAACATTAAAAGATACAATGGAAAAGATAAGAGAATCCATGGAAGGACTACAGCCAAGGGATAATCCATACAAAGGTACAGCAGCTGGAGGTAAATTAGGAAATAGAATTCAAGATAATGCTATAAGCGAAATGATTGGAATACAACCAAGCGATCTCCTAGATAGAATAAAACGTCCAAAGCCAGCTCCGCTTAGTTCTATTGATAATTCTGACCAAATTAATTTAGGAACAGAAGTAGATCTTGCCCAATATATTGCAGACCAAAATAAAGAAAGGCTTATGGATTCAGAAAGAAGAAATGAATTCCTTCGAGATCAATCGATAAGAGATTTTATGGGCTTGGAAGATGCTGGATTTAGAGAAGGAACAACTTTTCAAGAAAGAGAGGAGGCTAGAATAGCTGCAGAAAAAGAAGCCGCAAGATTAAAGGCTGAGGAAGAAGCTAGATTAGCTGCAGAAGCCGAAGCTAAAAGAAAGGCAGAAGCAGCAGCAGCGGCAGCGGCAGAGGCTAAAAGAAAAGCAGAGGAAGAAGCTAAAAGAAAGGCACAAGAACAACAAAAGAAAAAATCAAATAACCCTATAACTAGAATTATTAAAACAATTACAAAATGTTGTTATGTTGCAACTGCTTTAAATGAACAAGGAATTTGGTCAGATTATAAACATTTAAGTTTAACAAAATGGTGTGTAGATAACAAACCTGTAGATTCATTTTTAACTAAATTGTGGCGTAACGGATATAACTGGTTTGGTAAAGATATAATTTCACCTCATGTAAACAACAAAGTTATTCAATGGCTAGCTGACGGTTTTTATCTCGCAAATGTTAAAAAGAAAAAGAATATACAAGCTTTATCTGGTTATTTATTTTTTAATATCCCTTCTTACAGTGTTGGTTTATTTAAATTAATTACAGGAAAACTTGTAGATGTTAAAATAGAAGGGGGAGAACTTAAATGATACCTATAAATCAAGCTATTCAAAATACATTAATGATTGCAGAACAAGAAGGTCCAAACGTAGCTCTTCAAGCTATTGAAATGCATAAACACAAATACCCCCCTGATCTAGTTCAGAAATTAATATCGGTAATAAAACAAAGATATGGAGGTCAAAGAGGAGGTCCATTATCCGCAGGAGGCATGTAATGCAACTAAAAAAGTTTACACAAAAAGACCGCTATGGTAATATGTTTTCTTATGAATTTAATGTACCTTCTATGAACGAAGTACCTAAGCCAGATCACCCTGGAGAGCCAAGAGGAACTGATACAGTACCTGCATGGTTAACTCCAGGAGAAAATGTAATTAACGCAGAGGCATCTCGTATTCCTGGAGTTCAACCTTTATTAGACGATATTAATGATATGGGTCGTGCTATTCAAAAGAAACAGGGTGGACCAATACCTAATTATGAGGCAAAAGGTAATAAAGTAGGAAAGCCAACTGGTAGGCAAACTATCGTTGGTAGAGAGATATATGATGCAGGAAATAAAGGTTTTATGTCTGAACAAGGTATGACTATACCGACTCAAGAAGGATATTACAACGTACCTAGCATTCATAATGGTATTCAATATAATGAAGATCAATTAGAAAGAATGGTAAATGACGGAGTAATACCTATGCCTACTTCATTTTACCAAGATAAAGATAATGCAATTATTGCATCTATTATGAGAAGTAGAGCCTTAGACGGTCAAAATGTTATGGGTATGGAACATACTCAGCCACGCTACAAGCAAAAGGGTGGTATCATTGGTGACAATCAAATAAATTATGGAAGTAAAAACACTTATACAGATTACTATGGTAGACCTTATCAAGTCAGTAAACTTTATCAGCCAATTAATGATGATCTTGTTAAAGGTGAAGTAGAAAAAATGAAAGAGATGGGATTACCTAATAATCAAATGATGACTGCTCTTGAAGATAATCTTAATTTAAGTTCGGATCAAGCAGTAAGTGCTTTGCAACCAGCTCAAAACTCTTCAATAGGTGGTTCTTCTGGATCTACAGTATCACAAATCCCTAAATATAATGCAGAAGGTACACCTCGTTCTACTGATCTTGTACAAAATTTTATGGATCAAGCTTCAGATATGCATGACTCAGTTTACTTAGGTAAACCTCCTAAATATTTTAACGAAGGCGGAGTCACTATTACAGACGATATTGTCAATGCTATGATGCAAGTTGAATCTGGGGGAGATGTAAATGCAAAATCTGAATCAGGTGCTATTGGTCCAATGCAAATAAGACCATCTACTGCACAAAATCCTGGGTATGGAGTTAAGCCTATCGCTATTGAAGACCTTAAAGATCCAGTATTAGCTAAAGATTTTGCTAAAAGATATATGCAAAAGTTAGCTGATAGAAATCCTCATTTAAGTCAAGACGAAATTATTACTGCATACCATTCAGGTCTTGGCAATGTTCTCAAAGCTAAATCTGGACAGGAGAAACTTGGTCCTCGTGGTCAAGAGTATGCTAGTAAAGTGAATGCAGCAATGGGTGAAGTACCTATGCCTGAACCTAGACCAGTAGTATTTGATGATACACCTATGGAAAGCGGATTTATGTCAGCTCAAGCCAGTACGCCTAATCGTATAGGTGATCCTGGATATATTCCAGAGGGAGAAGATCCACCATTACCTACTACAGATACTTCTATTGGTGCTATTACTGATAAGCGAGAAGACGAACTTTTTGATTATAGGAACTTTCAGACATCTGCTTTATTAAACAATGAAATAGCTATTCAAAATGATTTAGAAGATTTAAATAAAAAGATAGAAGAAAAGAAAGCTAAAGGAGAAGAAATATCTAACTATGAAATTGAAAGAAAAAAAGAATTAGACAAAAGATTAGAAAGAGTTAGAGAAAGAATAAATGATAATCAAAAAGCTATTGATGAAGAAAACAAAGCTGACTTTGAAAAACAAATTGAAAAAGATAAAGTATTTAATATTGAAAGAGAAGTAGATATTAATGCAGATATTGAAAAGAAAAAAGCTGCAGCACAAGCTATAGCTGATCAACTTAATGCCGAAGAAGATATTGATCAAACAGTAATGTCTCAACCAGAAGTTAATGAATTTCTTAAAAGGAATCCTCATTTAAATCCTGAAGATTCTTTTATTGATAAGGGTAAAAAAGTTGGTGGAGTTATATTAGATAACTCTATTCAATATTTTAAAGATGCTTTTTCAAGCATGTTTAATGGTGAAGAGTTAGCTCGAATGGCTTTAACGTATGCTGGTTCTCGTGCTATGGGGTATAACCATGGTGCTTCTTTAAATTACTCTATGAAAAACTATGTTAAAAGAGTTGATAATAATCTTGCAGAGGCTAAAAAGTTTGCTCTTACAGAAAAAGCTCGTGATGATTTTACTATGGAATCACTCAAAGAATATGCTAAGACAGGCGATATAGATGTTCTTATTCCTAAAGCTAAAACATTAACTGTTAAAGCTCCAGCAGGAAGTGTATATGCGAGAGGTTTTGGTCAGTTACCTACATTCACAATGAGTGACGGTACAACTAAAATATACCATGGAGGTCAATATAAATCTCCTAACCACCCAGACCTTAGAGGTCGAGTAGAGAAGATGGATTCAGAAGTACATGGAGACGTAGCTGTATCTAAACGTTTTGCTGATAATGCAGCTTCACAAATAAAAGTTGCTAATGACCAATATGGACTTAAGCAAGTCGGTGGTGATAAACCAAGCGATAATACAGTAAAGATTAATGCTAACGACTTAGGTCAACAAGCCAATGCCTTTTATAGAAATGTATTAAGACGTAATGCTATTTCTGTCAATGATGCTCCAGCTTATGAGGCAGCTGTTAATCGTGGTATTGCTAAATATTTAGATGCTAAAGTACAAGCTAGAATTAACAAAACAAAAGAACCATCTTTAAGAGCCTATTTAAATGCTGAAGTATTTGTACCATTAACAGGTATCGATCAAGGTATGGTTAAAAACACTAGTGTAAAAAATCTTGAAGCGATACAAGACATGGTAACTAATAATATACCATTTCCTAAAGATGATCCTCGATTTCAAACTCAATTAGAAAAAGAATTTGGATACAGAGAAATAGCTTTTAAATGGATGGTAATGAATGATAAAGTTGCTTATGGTAAATTATTAAAAGATGTTGAAGCAAGACTTGATGACAAAGGAAAAGGCTGGGATGCTTTTTCTTATTGGGTATCTAAAACTCCTGAATCAGAGATTGAAGATATTTTAGTTAAAGCTGGATATGGAAAATAACATTATCCCTAAGAGATTTCTAACACACCCTTATAGGGGAGAATCCCTTAGGGATATCTTATTTATAACGGAGAATTAAATGATTAATGAATTTCAAGGCAACGATGGTAATACCTATTCATGGCTAGATTCGGATACTATAACTGATGGAACGACTAGTTATAGGCTTAAAGGATTTAATGCATTAGAAACTCCTCATGTTATTATAGATGAAGATAATACTTTACGATTTAAGCAGGGTCAACGAGGTGGTAGAGAACAAACAGAAGCAACTAAAAGAATTGCAACTGCAGGTGGCTTTACTAATATTATTGATACTGGTGAAAAGGATAAATATGGTCGTAAATTAATTAGTCTCCAAGATGAATATGGTAATGAATTATCAGACACTCTTTATCAATCTGGCTTATTGACTGTTGATAAATATACAACAGAGGAAGGTTTAAAAGCTAGGCAATACGGTGAGCTTGAAAGAGAAGCAGGTATAAAGAACCCTTACGCTACTATTGCACAAGAAGAAATGCCAGAAGAACCTATCTATATGAAAGATACTCCATTACTCGAACAGGCATTTGGAGAGATTCCTTTAGATGAAAATAGTTATGCACAACAAGTTATACAAGTAATTGCTAATCAAAACGGTCTTAACTTATCTAACCCTGATGATTTTAGAGAAGCAAGTAATATACTTGATTCAGGTTCTTATGATAAAAGAAGTATTGCATTTGAAAATATAAAGTTTAGAAGTCCTGATAGAACTAAAGAAGGGGTGGCTTATAATCAAGCATTAACCGCTTGGAATCAAGGTTGGGGAGGATTAGCTACTGGTTGGAAAGGATTTGCAGAGCTTGCAGGTGTGTTAGTCGATAGTAAAGATCTACAAGATTGGGCTGGAAGAAAAGTTGAAGTTGCTAAAGAAGATTTATTAAATGAACCAAGACTCCGAAGCATGGATTATAGAGATATAGATAGTGTATGGGATGGTTTTCGTTTTATGACTAATAACATGGCTATGTCAGCTCCTTATTTAGTAACATTACTTTCAGGTGCAATATTATCTCCAGTTACTTTCGGTGCTTCAATACCGATTGCACTAGGTTCTGTCGGAGGAAGCTATGCTGGTCAAGTATGGAATGATATTGAAGGACCAAAAGGTCAAGCAGAAGCTGGTGGAGCAATTTTAGCTGGTACTGTAATGACTGCCCTTGATTATCTTGGTATGAAAGGCTTTATGAAGCCTGGAGAATTCCTTACTAAAAGAGGTAAGGTGCTGATATTACAGGCAATGATGAAACAAGTTGGAAAAGATGGAGTTAAAAAATATGCTACTAAGGCTGCAGCAAAAAAAGCTTTAGACAATGCTAGCCGTCGAGCTATAAGAGAGACTATCGATGGTATAGGTAACTTTGCTTTAATAAATGTTATTAAGCCTAGTCTTATGAAAGAAATGGCAAAAGGATCTGTTAGAGGTGCTTTATATGAAGGAGTTACTGAGGCTGCTCAAGAAGGAGTTGGCTATCTTGCATCTAAATCAATGTCAGAGGGTGGACTTGAAAAGAATTTTGATATGGATGAGTTCAAAAATTTACTAGCACAATCAGCAGTTGCTGGTTCATCTTTAGGTTCTTCTTTTGGAACAGCTGGAGCATTATTTAGAGAAGGTCAAAATAGAGCTTTGATAGCTGATCTTGCAGCAGGAGACCGAAGTAAGCTTAGTGAGTACGCTCAAGTAAGAGAAGAATTCAAACCAGAAAAAATAGTGACTGAAGATGGTCGTGTTGTTTCAGAAAGTATAAATACAATTATTGAAGGTAATAAAAAAGGAGTTGCTGCTTCACAAGCAAATGAGACTTATTTATCTGAACCTGACTATGAAAGAATTAATACAATCCCTACATATGGTAATCCACAAGTTGGTTTATTAGAAAACGTAGATCTTGATAGTATATTAGATTCGACTTTACAAGATATTGAAAGACTTAAGGCTGAAAGAGATAGCACGAAAGAAGGAGCTGATATATCTGGAATTCAAGGAGCTATAAAAAATATTGAAGATAGAATAAAAGTTATTAAAGAACTTAATGTTAGAGATAGGGGTACTCAGCAAGATCAATTTGATAGGATTAAAGAGCAATCAGATTTACTCAAACAAAAAAGATCTCTCTCAGAATCTATTAAAAATAAAAGACCTATAGAGGTTATTAGAAAAGAATTAAACGATGCTAAAATAGCTTTAAAAGCTCTAAAAGCAGAGAAAGCTCTCAGAGATAATGGTGTCGAACCATTAACCCTAGAGCAAGCTAAGAATATAGAGGTAGCTAAACAAACCAAAGTAAAAAGAAGTAATAAGCCTGACTCTGTTGCAAGTGCATATCGTTTAGAAGGTGAAGCTAGAAAAGCCCAAGAGAAAAAAGATAGAACAACTTGGGATAAACTTAAAAATTTTAAAAAGTGGTTACCATTAGGTTATCGTGCTTCGTCTACTTCTGTATTTACACCTGCACTTCTTAGAAAGAGTAAAACACTTCGTAAGCTAGCTTCACTAGTGGGTACAGCTTTAGGGAATATATACAGCGGAGTAAATGCTTCTGGTGCTGCAGCAATTATGCGTTCTGCAATATTGCAACTATTAAATCCTAAAGGTATTTTAAAAGCATTTAATTTAACTGATAAACAAAGTAATTATGCTTATATATCTAAGTTATTAAGAGCTTATATGGAAGCTAAAAGAACTAATGCTCCATTAACTCCTGAAATGGTTGATAATCAGCTTGCATTAGAACAAACTATTAACAATTTAAATACTTCTTTACAACAACTGTATGATGAAGAATTTAAAATGGAACAAATGGATAATCCTTTCTTTGAAAGAAGAGTTGTCGATAAACAAAATCCACAATGGCTTAATGCAGGTACTTTTGATTGGAGAAAAGTTAGAAAAAATAAAGATGCATGGTTAAGCTTTATGAAAAAGAATGCGTTAGCACCTGATGGTAAGCCTTATCTTGATGCTGAGTTAGATATTCTTTATAATAAAATATCTAATAATGAAGACTCATCTGACTTCTCTATGGTTGATGGATCAATGTGGCGACCTAATAATTTTAAACAAAAGAATGGTGAGCCATTAAGTTCACTTGATGAATTTAAACAATTCGCTAATACCGATATAATTCAAAACCAAATAAAATTAATAGATCAAACTGTTAAATATATAGTGTATACAACTTATTTCGGAAGAGGTGGACAAGATTTAGATTATATGTTTAAGCAAATGGAAGACGAAGGGGCTCTTACTCCAGAAGAATTGCAAGAGATAGCTATGGGAGTTAAAGATATTATTGATTCCGATACAGGAAACTTTAATAGGATAGAAAGTAAAGAACTAGCTTTTTGGCAAAGAAAGGCTAGTTTCTTTTCAGCTATAATAGGTCTTCCAATGTCAGCATTAGCTTCTGTAGTTGAGTATGCTATGATGTTATATCAAGGACCTCAAGCCTCAACCGTAAGAGATGGCATAACTAAAGCTATAAAAGAAATGATAGGTATAATAAAGAATATTGAGAACATGCCTCAAAATCCTTCTTTACAAAATGTACCTGATATGCCTAAATCTAATAAGGCACTTCAAAGATTATCTATGACAGGAATGTATGATGATGATGCAGTAGCCGCTACTAGGCTTGGCATGGGTGAAACAGACATTGCTCAAGCATGGTGGATGAAGCAATTTTTTAAATTTACTTTAATAGCACCTCAAACTACATTTCAAAGAGCTAATATGGCGGCATTAGCTGCAGGAGTTGTTAGCGATAGATTAAGGTTATTGTGGGCTGTTCCTAAAAATGAAGATGGAACAGTTACATATAACCAAAAACAATTAGCTATATACCAACAATTAGCAGATATAGGATTAGATGTTGATGCTATGGTTGATCTGTTTGATAAATACTCAGATCCAGAGATGTATGATGTATTATACGAAGCAGATTTTTCTAGTATAACTGATCCTAAAGAAAAAGCTCAAGCAGAAAGTGATGCTAGGTTTATACAAGATCAAATGCAAGTGGCTACTTGGTACTTTACTAATGAGAGAATTCAAAATCCTCAAGGATTTAATAGACCTCTTATATTCCAAGATCCACATTATCAGTTGTTCTTGCAGTTTAATGGATTCATATCTAATTTTACTGCAGTTATTATACCTCGGTTATGGCAAGACTATATTAAAAATGGAACGCCAGCTATGAGATATAATACTTTTGCATTAATAGTATTTATGATGGCATTAGCAGGTCTCTCTCAATGGCTTAAGGATTATATTAAATTCGGTAAAAGTAGTCCTTACTTAAACGACTTTCAATTAGTTCAAAGAGCTTTGATGGCTTCTGGGGTATTAGGCTCTGGAGAAAGAATATTACAAGCAGTTGCTCCTTTATATAAAGATAGGAATGAAGGAATACTTGGTAGAATATTTGGAGAGTCAATAGGTGGTGCTCCATTTATTCGTAATTTAGAAACTGCTGGTAAGGCTTTAAAAGGATTTGCAGAAGGAGATACTCGAAGAGGTCTCGGTCAAGCAACAAAGTTAATACCTGGGGTAGCACCATTTACTCCTGGAAGGAGACTAATAAATCAAATAATGCATGGCGATAGATTAGAGCCATATTAAGGAGAATGGAAAATGATAGGTAGAGGGAGAGGGCTTAAAAGAGAAGGTACTGCAATAAGCCAAGAAAAGTTAGATGCAGCTTTAGCTCTTAAAAAAAATAAAAAACAAGAAGAAGAACAATTAAGACAAGCTCAAGAGCAAGAGTTAACTGGAGGGGTTGTCCGAGCAGATGACCCTGAAGTTATTGCTAGAAAAGATAGAGGAGCAATACCTAGTGGACAACTCCCTGTTGAGATGCCAACGATGGGAAAGCAACCTATTGCAGCTAGCCAAAGCCTTATTAATGAAACTTTTGCTAGAGAAAAAGCTTTATCTTTACAAGATCAATCTACACTAGATCCTTCAACTCCTCGTGAATCTACAAGAGAAGAAGTAGTCGAAGATATAAATTATGATTTAGAAAAAGGCAGAATCAACAGAGATATAGGAACAAAGTTAAATACTCTTGTTACACCAGAAGGTTTAAAAGAATATTTCCCTATAAAGCAGGGTGAAGATAATTCAGATCAGGAGTTTGTTAAAGACTTTGTTTCCTCTTTAGGCAAAGCAAATAAGGGAACAGATGGTTTATTTGGATCTATGAATCTTAATATAAAAGATAATACGACACCAATGACTGCATTAGAGGCTACTGATTTTCTTATGAGAGAAGCTAATGATGTTAATTTTGTAATGCGTTCTCCTACAAAGCTAAATCTTTCTACTGATCAAAAAAATCCTAACGCACCTTTAAGGGGTGCGGCAGGCTCTCTTTTAGGTCTGTCTATAATGTTTGAAATGCTAAGTTCATTTGATGATCAGAAGTATGAGTCAGGTATACCTAGTGAAAGAAGATTTAAAAATGCTCAGTCAAGACAAGAACTTGGCAAAAAAGTTATGCGAAGATTTGAGCAAATGCTGTACCCTAGTGCTGATCAAGATCCTGCTGCTTTCTTCGGAGAAGTAGAAAATACAGGTTATAAATATAGATTAACAGATGCAGAACAAGATGTTGCTGGTCAATATTTTTTACAAGCTTTTGCAGAGTCTGATTCATTTCCTTGGTTAGAGTCTAGAACGTTAGTTGATCCTGAGTCAGGTAGAAAAAAGATTGTCTTTAATCAAACTAGAATTGGAGATGTCTCATTAAATAAAATAAGAAACGGTTTTAAAAAAGCATTAGGATATAATGAATATTTAAAACCCTTAAGGCGAGCATCAACACCTTATAAGGCAGGATCTTCTTTTGTTAGTGAAGCTAATTACTTTACAAGAGTAACGACTAAAGGCTTATCTAATGTAAATCCTGTTCCAGCTCAAGAAAAAGCTTTAGCATTACTTAACGATGTAGCTATGGTATTTGATCCTGCTTCTACTATAATGGCTTTTGGAATAAAAAATTCTATGAGCAATACGCTCTCTAAGTATATGAAACAAGACATGATGTCTGAAATAAAACTTGAAAATAAATTCTTTGAAGACTTTAAGGGTCGAGAGGCAAAAGAAGGATTAACTGCAGAACAGCTAGAAATTAGAAATAGTTTTGGTGTTGTAGTAAAAACATTTAAAGAAGCAGCCGAGATAAAAGCTAAACAAGTTATCAGAGATATTGATAATGAAAAAAATAAAATATTAATATCTTCATTAGTAAATTATAGCAGTATAGTCTATACCGATAGCACAATCATTAGTGGTACTGGTCGTATGGTCTATATTAATGATGAAGCAAATCCTGCCTTTCATAAATTTGCAAGAGCTATGCTTAAGGGTGCAACACCAACTACCCTAACTAAAACTTCAGAAGCAATTAATGGTGACCCTACTCCTACTGCAGTGATAGATAGTGCCATAAGAAAAGCAAAGTTAGGACTTAACGAAGAAGGTCGTAAAAAAGCAGGTCAAAGTTATACTGAAGAAGAACACTTTATGATTGTTATGGCTAGAACACTTGTTACTGATGCAGATAAAATAGCTAAGAGAGGATATGCTCCTTTACTAGAAGCATTTAAAAATGATTATCTTAGATTAAGTAAACTATCTGAGCCTTTATTTAATTATGTAGTTACTAATGCTCCAACATTAGAAAAGGCAACTGACGAAGATATGGAAACTATTGCAGATAATTTAGATGTAATTCCTGGATTACAATTAAATGCTGATTTAGAAGATTTTGTAAAAAATCAAGGTAAAAGTGAATTTTATTTTGGATTAAATAATTTAGTACAATTAGCTCGTTATAATAAACTAGCTAAAGGTTCTCAAATGAACACAAGAGCTACTGCAGAAGTAGATGGTATATCTAATGGTGCAACTATTCAAGGCTTTCAAATGGGAGTTAAAGACATCATTGTTAGGGGTGGGATTTTATTTAAGAGTGAAGAAGAAATAGGCGAAGACATAAGAGATTTTGTTTTTAACTATATAAAAGATTTACCTGAAATCCATGCTGATAACTCTAATTGGCAAGTCTGGTCCACTATATTTAAAAATATAGAAGCAGCAGGCAAAACAAAAGACTTACTTAAGTCACCCATTATGACATCCATCTTTGGTCTCGAACCTCGATTCCAAGTCGGTGCGGCTAGAAAATTTATCGAAGAAAATGCAGATTTATTTGATGATTTAGAGATAACTGATGAAGAAAAGTTTGAAGAACTAGGTCAATACTTTAAAGAAGCTTTAACAAATGCTCTTGGCGGTGCATTAGAACACGCTAAGATGGCAAAGCGTATTGGTCGTATATTTGGATTTGCTAATACTATACCAGAATTAAGAGGTCCAAGATTAGATGACTCAGATGATAACAGTCGCTTTATAGGTAAGTTTGGTGGTAAACGTTCTGTCCCTACGAGTGCAGAAGTTTATACTCTTCCTAGTGGTGCTGAAACAGTTATCACTACTACAAGGACAGTTGATGATCCTCAAGCAGCTGCAGACACTAAGAAGATAAGTCCAGGTGAATACACTTCACCAAAGCCAATTAGTAAACTTATGAATCAATTTGCAGTTAGTACGACTCACCTTGCAGAATCTGCTATGGCTACAAGAGGTCTAACTCGTTTTCTTGAGAATGACAAATCAGCTTTTGTAATACAAATGTATGATGGTTATATCTCTGATGTTAAAGGCTATGTAAGGCTTAGTGAGATTATGAACGAAGAGTTCGGTAATGTTATGAAAAGCTGGGAACTTCTTACTGAAGAAAAAAGAACACTAGATAACTTCTTAGCTAGTTTAAAAGAAATGGCTGCTAATGATCCAGAAGCTTTATTAGACTTGTCACCTGTAGGTGAGTACCGAGAGTTTGGTAATTTCTTAGCTGATGATAATTATAGAAAAGCAGTTGTTAATGTTGATATTTTAGGCTATGATAAAAAAGAATATGAAAGAGCTAGTCTAGATAAACAACAAAGCTATCTTAAAGCTAAAGAGGAAAAGAAAAGTATATTTGATGCTACAAAGAAAACAGCAGCTCAAGCTAGATTAATTGAAGAGTTTAAAGGTGGTAAACGTAAATTAAAAGCTAAAGATTTTTATAGAATCTTTATGCAAGTCGTAGATGACTTACAAATACGAAAAGATCACAATAAACTAATAGCAAAAGTAAAAGAGCGTTGGAAAGAAATGGGTGTCAATATTAACTTTGATGGAGGAGTTCCTGGAGACTTCTCTATTTTAGATAAAACAGATAACTTCGTTTAAAACAAACATACCCCACAGGGAATCCTTATGGAAACCTTGTGGGGTATTTTATTTATAACGTTAATCCAGCATCTTTTGCAGCCTTCATAGCCATGCTTCTTCTCTTATCAGCCATATGCCTAGCTTTCTTTTCATCTATCCCTTCTGCTATATAACCTGCAAGGTTCATAGCATGGACTCTATCTAACATAATTTTATTTATTTGACCTGTACCCCATTCACTTTGAGGTATACCAAACTCTTTTCCAAAGTCAGAATCTTTAAAATCTCTTCCTGTCTGAGCTAACCAATTTTTATCTTCCATTATATTCTCCTATTAACAGAAGAAGTAATCCGATTGGACTACTTCATTTATATTTAAAGCACCGATAGTCGGTTGCTCACCTTCATAGCCTCTTCCAAATGGAATTGAGTCATAGAAGTTTTCTTTATCGTATATCTTAACGAACTTATCTCGTGCTGCTACCATAAGGTCTTCAACCTTACTGGCATGAGCACTGAATGAGTCGTGCACTGCACCAAACTCACCATCCCAATCGGCTACTACAAGAGCCATATGAGCTGCATCAGAGCTATGAACGAAGTTAGGACTAATACCACACATAAAGCCTCGTCTATCTGGTATATCAGTCTTCTCTCTTATC
>Ga0099849_1000345_pt1 | contig 21089 bp, 28 predicted proteins | sample CB_VirMetaG_4_FD_78177 | JGI IMG/M metagenome (GOLD analysis project Ga0099849, IMG submission 78177) | Freshwater to marine saline gradient viral communities from Chesapeake Bay - CB_1508_1M Viral MetaG | ecosystem: Environmental > Aquatic > Marine > Coastal | place: USA: Chesapeake Bay... | reverse complement strand
CGAAGAAGTAGAAGCGGAAGACTTTGGTATGGTTGAGGACTTCGGATTACAGATGGAATACTCTGACGAAGACCTACTACCCGAGAACACAGCCCCATCATCCTTGAATGTGGGCTTTGTCGGTGTTGGTGGTGGCGGCAACAAGATGGCGAACGCTATGATTGAGTTGGGTTTCAACAAGACCCTATTGGTCAACAGCACAGGCAAGGACATTCCAAAGAATGTAGAAGAAGAACACGTCGTTCTTATTCCTGATTCTGACGGCATCGGCAAGAACATCTCCTACGGTAAGGAAGTTCTAACACAGAACGGCGCTGTAGTCGAGGACGCACTCCGCATCAAACTCGGCAAGGTTGATTGGCTATTCGTAATGGCTGGTGGCGGTGGAGGTACAGGTTCATCCGTAGTAGCCCTACAGCCCGTCTTTGAGCGTTACCTACAATCTGTTCAGGCAAGCGGCAAGGTTGTCTACATCGTCTCTTGGCCAACAGCACAAGAGAATCTAAACCCAACGATTGCTCGCAATGCCCTATCTTTAGTTAATGATGTAACTCCTTATCCGCATATCGTTCTAGATAATGAGCGCTCTACACGCCTCCTACGCGGTCGTATTGGTATGCTTGGAATGTACCCAGTAGCCAACACCCAGTTCTCCAAGATTCTAGCACAGATTCTCAAACTATCTACCGAGGATTCTCCAATCCAGTCATTTGACTCAAAGGATCTGGAAACCTGCTTTGCTAAAGATGGTCGCGCCTTCATCGGCTCTACAATGATTAAGGATCCAAACACAGGCAAGTTAGGCACAACTATTATGCATAACTGCATGAATCGTTCCGCCTGTCCGCCACCCAAGGGTAAAGCGGCAGCAGGTTCGCTTATCCTCGTAGCAAGCGAAGAGATGGTTGCCGACCCTCGCGTGTCCAAGCACCTTGAGTCTGCGATTGCTTATGTTGGTGGTCGCTGCGAAACACTTTTCTCTGGGGTTTATGTCAGAAAGAATGTCCCCGGATTAATTGCGATACTAAGTATGAATGGTATCGAGAAAGGAAAATAAATAAATGAAGATTACTAAGTCAAAACTAAAGCAGATTATTTTAGAAGAGGTTCAATCTGATCCAGAGCTACTAGATGCAATTGGCAAACTTTCAGATTCCATTGATAACCTTGATGTTAGTATTGACTTCTTATCTGCGGCATTCACAGGCGAATCCGGCGTATCTATCGGTGCCGCCCAGCGCCAGCTTGGTCGTGCTTACAGACCAAAAGTTCGCCCTATGCCTGAGCCTGTTAGAGAATCCGAACAATTCAGAGACCAACAGAAGATGGATGCCGCACAAGATGTAGCAGGACAAGGAATGTCTTTTGAAAAGTGGATTGCTGTTGTCTTCCAGAAGGGTGTTCAGATTGATGATAACTCTCCAAACCCTTACGATGCTTGGATGAATGGGCAGTCACCAGATGAATATGCTGGTTCTTTAAACGAAAGAAAATTGTCCAAGGGCGAAAAAAAGGAAAAAGAAAGAGTAGTTAAAGGTATGAAGAAATCCAAAAAGGATTTTAAGAAACGCTATGGCGATGACGCCGAAAGTGTAATGTATGCAACGGCGACAAAGATCGCAAAGGATAAAAAATGAAGATTACAAAGGCTAGACTAAAACAAATCATTAAAGAAGAAATTAGAGACTTTCAAGGAGACTTTGATCCGTCTGCTAATATGCCACCTGAATCGTTTGGTGGAGATGAAACAGCCAAAAAGTCATTGATCCAAAGTGCAGCAGAGTTCTATTCAATCCCAGCAGAAGAATTTATGGCTGCCCTTGATTATACTGAAAGAACGGCGGAAGAAATTAACGATCTTTTAACCAATGCTCTAGTTCAGGCTCATAAAACAATGCCTTTTAATGAAAAGTACGGGCCGGGCAAAGAATCCAGAATAGGTCAGTATGTTATGAAAATTTTGAGGAACCAGCAATGAAAATCAAGAAGTCAGAGCTACTTGCTCTAATCAAAGAAGAGATTATGGCAGAAGCAGAAATGTTCAAGATGTCCGATGAGGACCTTAGGGACTTTAATGTACCAGACCCTCAAGAATATAGACAAGCCGACGAAATCTTTAATATGGTTATGGAAGATCTGGAAAAAGAAGTTGAATATGATCTACTAGACATAATCAAAAAAATCATTATGGAACGTCCCGGACAGAAGCCTCAAGATATGGCAAATGAGGCTTTTGGTAGATTGATGAGTAAAATGAGAGGCGGCGGTCCACCGCACGGTACAATGCAAGAAGGCATCGAAAATATCAATGCTGAGAATATGCAAGTTGTTGCTGATGCATTACAAAAGATGGCACCACTAATTGGTGTTATGTCTCTACCTGTTCTTATTGGTATTATCTATGAACAACTAAAGAACATGGGTGCTAAATGATGAGTAGCGAACAAAAACAGGCATTACTTGATTGGGGAATTTCAAAACTTACTTCTCGTAAACTATTAGTATGGATTACTGCCACAGGTCTTATGATGTGGGGCGGACTAGAATCAGCAGACTGGGTTATCATATCTGGTCTCTATCTCGGTGGTCAATCCGTAATTGACGCTATTGTAAAACTCAAGGGACTAGAATAAAATGAAACTCATAATGGAAAACTGGAACAAATTTGTCAATGAGGAAGAACAAGTTGAAGAAGGGATTATGGACTTCTTCCGCTCCAAGGATCCAGCAGATGTAGCCTTAAAAGAAGTTGAACAATATCTAGAAACTACCTCGCAAAATGCTTTTGAAACTGCAAAATCTGTTCTTGCCAGTAATATGAAAAAAAATACAACAACTGGAACTAATTTTGATAGAAGAAATATTAAAAGTATGAAAAAAAGAATTCAACCAATTCAGATAAATTATAGTACCGGTGACAATTATGGAGAAGAAATTAAAAATCTGAAAATTTCCCTACTACCGGGACCACGCAGAGGTGAAGAAGATTTAAGATTATCCTATTCTTTTGAATTTACATTTGGCGTAACTAAAGCAGGAGAGGATAGTTTTAGTGTCGAATTTGGTGTCATAGCCCCGACCGCAACCGATGCCGCAGTATTTCCTCCAAATCTCGGCTCTCAAGTTGGAGATTTAATTGCTGATAAAATTGGCTCTGGGCAACCTCAAACAGTAACAAAGAAACAATTATCACCTTTGCTAATGTCCAGAGCAAGATTCATTATTGATATTTTACCATCGCTTTATAGATTTGTAATGGCAGATACATACATTAATTATCGCGGTAATTTAGAACAAAGTGCAGAAGACACATTTAATGATGTCTTAAAACCATCCTACGAAGAGATACAAAGTAAACAAGTTCGTGTTTAATAGCCTATGAAACAAAAGATTCTATTATTCTGCTTAAAGCACTGGAAGGAGATTGGACTTGTCCTTCTCCTTCTTGTTGTATTTGGCAAGTCGCAGTATGATGTACGCAACATTATCAAAGCACACGAGATTGCCGAGCAGTCTCTTAAAGATCAAATAAGCACCTTGGAATCTCTTCATACCGAAGAATTGCGTCTACGCGATGAAGCCCTTGAGCAATACCGCATTGAGATGGAACAATTAGAATTAAAATACGAGGCGAGACAAGACGAGATAAAGGACTTGACGAGAGCAGAAAAAGAAGTTATAATAAAAGAGTTCAAACAAGACAAGGCTCTGATCATACAACGCCTTGAAGAAACCTATGGATTAAGATATGTTGAATAGCCTAATGTTGCTTGCTCTGCTCTCGACTGCAAGTGCCGAAGACTTTACAGTTGTCTCGGAAGATCAACCCGCCCCATTCGAGGGCGTTTTGCTTAGTGTGCCAGCCGTAGCAGAGGTTCTAGCACAGCACGAAGAAGTGCAAATGAAATGTGACCTTGAGATAGAATACCAACTTGACAAAGCGAATACACAGTGCAAACTTGACAAGAATATACTTGAGGCAAGAATTGTAACACTTGAGCAGCAATACAAAGAAATCATAGCACAAAAAGATCTTGTTATCAATAAACAGCAAGCAATTATCAAGAAGGGCGCACCACATCGTAAGTGGCTATGGTTTGCAGGCGGTATTGTTCTCGGTGGTGCAACCTACTACGGAATAGAGCAGAAGACTCAATGAAACACGCCAATCTTCCTTTTCACATTTATGTTTGGGTAAATAATAAATATCTTGGACCCAAAATGCCAGAAGGATACACTTACGCTCTGTGGCACAGTATACACTCCAGAGAGGGACAGATTCCTATGGCTCATGTTTTATTGGAAAGTGGTGCTCATTGGTCTGGCTTACCGCTACAAGCAATATCTAATTTCCATGGACCAGATACTTGGAAAGAAAAGCCGCACAACGATTTAATTCCGTGGACTGCTATGGGTCCAAATATAGAAGCATGGCACGCAAAGTATCTAGAAGGTCTTGAGGTTGAACTATTCCGCTATGGGTGGCAAGGAAGACACACCGGTATAATGATTGACTGGACCGATGGCTTTGACCGCTACCCACAAGAACATAAACCATTAAATCTTGTTTCTCTTAATGACGGTCAATTTGCTCTACAGCCAAACAACTATTGTAGATTCAGAGACGACCATTTTATAGACGAAACCAAGTTTGAACAAACAAAATTTTATCGCAGGGGCGAAGAGGTTTGGTGGGGACAATGAGCAAAGATCCAGATTACATTGTTAAAGTAGAGCAAGCCATCGCACAGAAATATGGCGACGAAGCAATCCAGAACCCCAAAGCAGATTGGGACGAGAACAAAGAGAAGATCTATCTGGAACAGATGCGAGAACTCTACAAGAAACAAAAGAAAAATGACGCTGCCAACGATAAAGTAGAACTAAATGGGATAAAGGTTTCAAGAAAACTACTTAATAGAGAATCCAAGACAGGATGTCCTGTTTGTGGTTCGTTCTCGCACTCAGCCAGAGATGATGTCTCGCTTGTAAAGTTTGAATGCTGCTATAAGTGCTACATTAAGTGGGTTGAGGGTAGGGAAGAACGTTGGAAAGAAGGATGGAGACCAAATGAAGGCTAGCGAATTAAGAGAACTAATTAGAGAAGTTCTTAAAGAAGCGCAAGAAGAACAGTCTGATATTCGGGGTAAGAATGCCACAAAGTTAAAGACAGGCTCTATGTCTTCTTCACAAAGAATAAAAACTTCAAGAGAAAGAATCAAAGATACAAGTAATGAGTTCACACCACAAGAGCAGAAAATTGTAGATCAATTGGAAAAGTTTATTTCTGATCTCGCGGCAACAGAAGGTATTGACCTATTGCAGCATAGATCTTTTCTTGAAAGAGCTATGAAATTAATTCAAAAAAGGATGGTCAAAGAAGGTTACGAACAACAAATGATGCCCGGTGGCATAGAAGATGATGACCACGAAGTTCACATGGCTCTGTCAGATCTTCACAAACTAGAAGAATATGCCCCCAAGGTCTCTCAACTCGCTTCACAATACTCTGACCTACCCGGCTGGGTTCAAGCAAAAATTACTCTTGCTGCCGACTATTTAGGTAAAGTCTATCACTATTTAGATGGCAAGCACAACAAAGGAATGGAATAATGGCAACAGTTTACGAAATCGTCCAAGGCTTATCACAAGCCGCAGCAAACGCCTACGACGGCGCAATGACCGAAGATGGCGAACCCATCAAGGCAGGACTTAAGAGAGAAGAGGGCAACCCTCTTATCGACAAGCGTGTCATGGACGGCTTCAATGTCAAGTTTCATGGCAACATTATGAGACTTTCTTACATGTCAGAAGTACAACTCAAGGAAGTATACGCTAACGGTTTTGAGTCTGATATCGAATCACAGATGAATGAGATTATTAAGTTTCTCAAGAAAGAAGCACGCAAGATTACTGGCTCCACTCCTTCGCTAACTAAGCAGGGCGAGATTGACATTCGTGTAGAGAATTCATCCCGCGTCCGCTCTTGGGTCACCGCCGTTATGGAATACAAGATTGGCGGCATGGAAGAGGTTGCTATTGTTGGCGAAGCAACAGAGGACAAACTCGCTGCTGGCTGGGAATCCTTCATGAAGCAGGGCGGTCTTGGCAAGCGTCCACCCAACGACAAGAGACCCGCAAACTCTGGCAAAAAAGAATAAAGAAAGATGAATGCCCAAATTAACGAAACAACAAATACTCAAAGAAGTCGTTAAGTGTGGTAAAGATCCTTCTTACTTCCTAAAAAACTATGCCCGCATCTCTCACCCGATGCACGGGCTTATGTTGTTTAAGACGTTTGATTATCAGGATCAACTACTAGAAGACTTTAACGACTATCGCTTCAACATTATCAACAAGGGTCGTCAGCTAGGTATCTCAACGATTACCGCTGGCTACATTGTTTGGATGATGTTGTTCCACCGCGACAAGACCATTCTTGTTATGGCGACCAAGTTTGAGACAGCAGGTAACTTGGTCCGAAAAGTCAAGAACATTATGAAGAACCTTCCTGACTGGATCAGGATTGCGAATATTACGACCGACAACCGCACGTCCTTCGAGTTGTCCAATGGTTCTTCTATCAAGGCTGCCTCCACTTCTGGTGATGCTGGTCGTTCCGAGGCACTATCACTTCTCGTTCTTGACGAGGCTGCACACATCGAGGGTCTAGAAGAACTATGGACCGGTCTTTACCCGACACTATCAACTGGTGGTCGTTGTATTGCGATCTCCACACCAAATGGTGTCGGTAACTGGTTCCACAAAACCTGCGTAGGTGCCGAGACCAATGATAATAATTTTAATCTCACAACGCTTATGTGGTGGGTTCACCCGGAACGAGACGAAGAATGGTTCAAGAAAGAAACCAAGAACATGTCCAGAAGACAGATCGCTCAGGAGTTGGAGTGTAACTTCAACACGTCCGGTGAAACTGTTATTGATCCAGAGAACATGGAATGGATTATATCTAACATCAAAGAGCCAAAGCATAAGACCGGCTTTGACAGAAACTTTTGGATCTGGGAAGAATATGACCCAAGTTGCAATTACCTCATGGCAGCAGACGTTGCACGAGGAGACGGCGCAGATAGTTCTACGTTCCATATTTTAAAACTTGAAACAATGGAGATTATAGGTGAATACATGGGTAAGCCAACACCTGACCTCTATGCTAACATGCTTAACCAAGTTGGTAGAGAATTTGGCAACGCCATGCTCGTCGTAGAAAATAACTCTATTGGCTATACTGTTATAGATAAATTGGTAGAGTACGGCTATCCCAATCTTTATTATTCCATCAAGTCTACACACGAATACATCGACCAACATCTTGGCGAGCATAAGTCAGGAGCTATCGCAGGCTTTTCAACTACAAGTAAGACCAGACCACTCATCGTAGCCAAGTTAGAAGAGTTTATGAGAAACAAACTAGTTAAAACGTATTCTTCGCGTTTAGCAAACGAGTTCCGTACTTTTATTTGGTACAACGGGAAACCACAAGCCATGAGGGGCTATAACGATGACTTGGTGATGGCTCTTGCGATTTGCTGTTGGGTTAGAGATACTGCCCTTCAGACAAACGCCCGAGACCTAAACTACCAAAAAGCGTTTGTAGATTCAATCATGACTTCCAGAACTACCCTAAATACACAGATAAGAGGACAAATTGGCTACACAGGTAACGATACTACTAGTAAAATGAATGAAGCAAAAAATTTATATTCACAATATATGTGGATAATTAAGTGAGAAAATAAATGGCACCACAAAATCCCAAACAAGGTAGCAATCCAGCAAATAGAGATTCACAGCTTTTCAGGTCTTTGACTCGTCTGTTCTCTGGACCTATTATCAATTACCGTTCCGAATCCGGTCGCAAGATTCGTAGGCAGCATCTTGACAAGTATTCTACAAGATTTAAATCAGCATCGGGACAGCAGTTTAAGAAGCAGTCTTACAATCCACTAGATACCATCGCTGCCAACGCTATTGCAAATCAGCGTAGGTCAGAGCGTTACATCGACTTTGACCAAATGGAATATATGCCAGAGTTGGCATCTGCTTTAGATATCTATGCAGACGAGATGACCACATTCTCTGCTCTATCTCCAATGCTAAACATCAAGTGTCGCAATGATGAGATCAAGGCTGTCCTAAATATTCTTTATCACAATATTATGAATATCGAACACAACTTGTTTGGGTGGTGTCGAACAATGTGTAAGTATGGTGATTTTGTTCTTTATCTTGATATTGATGACAATGTTGGAATCAAGTCTACAATTGCCCTACCACTACAAGAAGTAGAAAGATTAGAGGGTATGGACGCAACAAACCCCGATTACATACAATACCAGTGGAACTCTGGTGGTATGACTTTCGAGAACTGGCAGGTTGCACACTTCCGTATTCTTGGAAACGATAAATATTCTCCATATGGAACATCTGTCCTTGAGCCAGCACGACGCATCTGGCGTCAGCTTACCCTTATGGAAGATGCAATGATGGCATACCGTATTGTTCGTTCTTCTGAGCGTAAGGTTTTCAAGATTGATGTTGGCGCTGTTCCTCCACAAGAAGTAGAACAATTTATGCAAAAGATTGTGTCCCAGTTAAAGAGACACACAATTGTTGACAAGGATACTGGTCGCATTGATCTTCGATACAATCCGCTATCAATTGAAGAAGACTATTATATCCCTGTTCGTGCTGGTTCTGTTACAGACATTCAGAACCTCGGAGGCGGACAGAATACGACCGCAATTGATGATATTAAATATCTTCGCGATAAAATGTTCTCTGCTATTAAGATCCCACAGGCTTATCTTACAATGGGTGAGGGAGCACAGGAAGATAAAACCACACTAGCAACAAAAGACATTCGTTTTGCTCGTACCATCCAGCGCCTACAGCGTTCTGTTATTCACGAACTAGAGAAGGTTGGAATTATTCACCTTTATACTCTTGGATACAGAGGCGAAGACCTTCTAAACTTCAAGCTCGCTCTCAACAACCCAAGCAAGATTGCAGAGCTACAAGAATTAGAGCACTGGAAGAGCAAGTTTGATATTGCTGCTTCTGCTACTGAAGGTTACTTTTCGCGCCGATGGGTTGCCGACAATATTTTTGGAATGTCTCATGAAGAGTTCCTACGCAACCAGCGCGAAATGTTCTACGACCGCAAGCATGACACAGCCCTTGAGAGTGTTGCTGAAGCTGCTGCTACAGGTGGCGGTGAAGCCGGTGGAGGCGGCGGTCTCGACCTCGGCGGCGGTGATGAGGGTGGCGGCTTAGACCTCGGTGGCGGCGATGAGGGCGGTGGTCTCGATCTGGGCGGCGACGAAGGTGGAGGCGAAGAAACAGGAGGCGGTGAAGAATCCGCACTTCTAGCAGCACCCCCCGGCTCTCGTAATTCACCACGCCTTGCCAAGTCTCTTGGTAAGCGTGCAAGAACAGGTAATAAATATATAACCAAGGGCGCAAAAGGCAAAGTCTACCAGAAAGTAGCGACCGATAAGCGCCCAGCAGGAGCTAGAACAAGAAACTACAGCAGTGTTCCAACACCAGAGATGAATACCTACAGAACTAATAACCTAGGCGCTCCAGAGCTTAGATCTCTCGCAAGAGGTATTTATGAGGAACAAGACCCTATTTACCTAAGAGAACAAGAAGAAGAGGAAGCTCTTCTTGAAGTAAACAACTCTGTTAAGTTCTTGCTCGAATCACTGGAGACTAAAGTTACGGAGAATAATGATGAAGAATAAACACAACAAAAAGAGAAACACAGCTTTTGTGTTCGAGGCTCTCGCCCGCGAAGCAACTGTTGCTATTATCAAGGGCGACAACGAACGGAAGGCTAAGGTTGTCTCCATTGTTCGCAAATACTTCACAGGCGATTCATTGCTTAAAAGAGACCTAGAATGCTATCGCTCTCTCTATGAAAATCAGAACCTAGATGAAACCACTAGTAAAAAAATTGTAGAGGCTGTGATGGCTGCTAAACGCCTTATTGACCCCGATGGACTGTTCAAGCAGCAGACTGAAGTTATCAATGACATCAACAAAGAATTGAGCCCCGCAATCTTCAACAACTTTGTTCCAAACTATAAGTCTCTCGCAACTATCGCAAAGATGTTCAACACGAACTCACCTAAACAGACTGTTATGTTAGAGTCAAAAATCGTAGAAGGTATGACAGGCATCATTGAAGAGCAGGCAATGCAAACTATCGATGCGATCACATTTACCACATTTACCAAGAAATTTAACGAGAAATATGGTTCCTCTTTGCTCCGAGAGCAGAAAGAACTTTTAAACCACTACATCTCATCATTCTCTACTGATGATTTGGAAACAAAGATTTACCTCAATCGCGAACTAACAAGATTGAAGGAATCACTTGAAAAAGCAAAAGAAGTTGAAGAGGTTGCTGCTGATCAAGAAATGATTAAGAAAACAGAGCTTGTCAAGGAACGCCTTGCAGCTTTATCAAACGAAACTGTCTTGACAGAAGCAACTCTCTTCACAATCTTGAAGACTCAAGAACTCGTAAAGGAAATCTACGACGATGGCAGTAACAGTTAGAATTGTCCCAATCCCAGAGCCGGTCAAGGTTACAATCAAACCAAAGACCCCTCCTCCTACCGTAACCCTCGAATTAAATATTCGTAAGTCTCTTAGTGGGGATCTCATGATCTTTGACCACGGAGATATCGACATCGTTCTGTCTGGAAAGGACAAGAAAATTACTGCGTTCCCTAAACAAACAATGACTGATTTTACCTATGGCGCACAGAATCGCCTATTCAATCATCTTGCTAGAAAGGGCATCGTCATTCCTGAGTCCATTCAGGGTGGTTCTTATTATGGCGCAATGGAAGCAAACCTGCAAGAATCAGCAGATGGTAAACTAAATGCAGCCAAGTTTGCGCTTGTAAGTATTGAGAAGTTTATTAAAGAAGAGAAGCCTTACTACGAAAATGTTGAAGCAGCAGTTGGCGGATTTGAAGACGAATACACTAATCCTGATAAGACAGACTCTACCGAACTTGGCGAAGTCCCACACCACGACGAGCAAGGCTCTATCCGCAAGGGCTATATCCGAGACCCCTACACTTTCTCTTACATGTACACAATCTAGGAACCCACTATGTCAAACGAAATGAAAGTCATAATGGAGCGCTGGGATAGATTTGTACTATTCGAGAATCAAACTCTTGAAAAAATCAAGAACAGCGAAGTAGAGACAAAGAACCTCATACAGCAAATTTCCAAAGTTCAAGACACACAGCAGCTACAAAATTTCTTGAATATTGTGTCTCAAGATGAAGAGATAATGGATCTTATTTCCTCTTTCAAAAAAATGAAAGAAATTGCTGAGAAAGAGAAAGTAGATGAAGGAGTGGTAGATGACTTACTGGGATTACAGGCTAGGGCTTATGTAGAAGCAGCACGCTTCTTTGACTCAGAATTAGGCAAAAAGATAGTAACTTATGGACCTCCTGTTGCTGCTATTGCTTTGTTAGCTTACAATATTCAAGATTCAGGCGGCGTCGAGCCAGATATGATTAAAGATGCCACCGAAATGTTATTAAAAGGCAAAAAATTAAAAGCTATGGATCTTTTAGATTATGTTGGAGACGTTGATACACAAGGCATGGCTGAGGAACAAGTATAATGGAACTCTTATTATTCGTCCTAATCTCCTACGGACTAACACAAATTTTAGTCTATAGCGATATGCCCTTGCTTAAAAAACTACGTCCTCAGAAGGAATCCTACAGGGGCTACGGCAAGGTTTTTCATTGCCCTATGTGCATGGGATTTCATGTCGGATGGTTTTTAGTCCTGCTTTCTCCTTGGACCGAACTATTTACGTTTGACGCAACAATCGTCAATGCTTTTATGCTTGGTTGTCTCTCGTCAGCAACATCCTATGTTCTCAACATGGTGTTCTCCGATGAAGGAATCATGATAAAGCACAACTACACAAAAGATAACTTTTTTGGAGAAGAATGATGAACAACTTTTTACTATCTAAATGGGGCTTACAGCCCGTTCGTCGTTGCTGTAAAGGCTCTTAGCTCGGGCGGGTCGAGCCCGCCCTTACTTTTTGAGGAAACAAAATGAAACTTACCAAAGCAAAACTAAAACAGATTATTAAAGAAGAAATAGATGCGGCTGCTGAGATTAAGGCAGAAAGAGTTGTTAACTTTATCAATGACCATTCCGACACTCACGCAGAACTTGTACACCAAGATGATGGCTCTATGAAAATTAAAGTTGTAACAAAGGTATACGATACTAACACTCGCAAGACAAGTTCAGAAGTCACCTACATTCAGCCCACTATGCAAGCAGCAAGAAGAATACTGGAATACTAAAATGAAACTACTACGAGAATACTATGAATTATGTGAAGGTGGTGTTTGCCAAGACCTTCTTACCGAAGATGAGAAACGTTTTGTTTCTAACGGCGGTATGATACTTTCTGGTAAACTACAAGAAGCAGACGTTCAGAATGGCAATGGTCGCGTTTACCCTTATAAGGTTTTAACCCGAGAGGTACAGAACTACAAAAAACTTGTAAAAGAGAATAGAGCACTTGGTGAATTAGATCACCCCGATGATTCAGTTATTAATTTAAAGAACGCTTCTCACATGGTCACTGATATTTGGATGGACGATAAATCCGTTATGGGTAAAGTTAAAGTCCTTAATACCCCTTCCGGTCAGGTTCTTAAATCTCTCGTAGAGTCAGGTGTTAAGCTTGGTATTTCTTCTCGCGGCATGGGTTCTGTATCTGAAGCTGCTGGTAATGTAGTTGTCCAAGAAGACTTCCAACTAATCTGTTTTGACTTTGTATCAGAGCCGTCTACTCCTAATGCCTTTATGATGAAAGAAAGCAAAGAGTTTACAAATAAAGTATTTACAAAAGCCGACCGAATCAACAGGCTACTAAATGAGGCACTAGAAAATGAAAATGAATAAAGAAGAAGGGCAGTTAATAATCCAGAACATTGATAAGATTCTAGGAAAATCTGTTCAAAAAGAGGAATTAGAGGAGTTGGAAGAAACACAATCTCTAAATGAAGGTCTCGCGCTTGGCGTAGGTCCTTTTTTGAGAGGACACAGAGTAATAAATGAACTTTTGTTATTAGCCATGACCATTTTTCCTAATGATTCTATTTTTTATAAATTAACTGCTGGTATTCAGAAACCACTGGGCACATTCGTTGATACCATGGATGAATTCTGGTCAAATAATAAAATTTTATTTGGGCTTCTGTTTACGTCAATGTTGGCAGCAGATGTTTTTGGAACTAGTGCTGTTGTGGCTAAAGAAAAGTTTTTACAGATTTTGCGCAAAAACATAGCAAAAGCATATGGCTTAAATACATTTGACCCGCCAGAAATGCCAAAAATTGATACTTCTAGTCCTCCGCGACCACCCAAGAAGCAACCGAGTGCTTTACAAGAAGAGTTTAAGAGAATGCAAGATCTTGCAGGTCTAAACAAGAAGGATTTGTAATGAGCCGGTGGTCCAGTTTTAAATCGCAGCAGGTTCTAACAGAGAACTGGCGTAAGTTTCTTCAAGAAGAAGATGACGAGCCTGAAGACGACGCCGAAGAATCCGAAGAAGAGTCCCAAGTTGTTTACGGACTAAACTCCACAGATAATCCTGACTCTCTCAAAAGATTGCTTTCTGGAGTTATCGAGGACGATGTAGCAGCACAAATAATAAATTTGATTGCAAGTGCAGCCGACGATGAAGGTGTTATGCTAGAAGCGGTTTCACTACAAGGCTCCAAATCTGAACAAGATAGAGTGTTTTCTGGTGAGACTACAAAAGAAATATTACAAGGACTTGCAGGACTTGGCTTAAACGCAGCTACATTAAAAAAAGTTATCAAGGTCCTCAACCAATGGGGCAAACTAAACACTGTTAAGTTTGAAAAACCAACAAGTACAAGTGCCCCGACTGCAACGCCCGCTCTCGCACCCACTGAAGAACCCGAGCCTGAAGCTCCAACGGAGCCCCTTGAATCAGAACCTGATGATTCTGAAGAAGAAGATACAGAAGAGATTCCAACATGGGCTGATAGAACGGAGTTACCTTCAGGCGAAGAATCTGAAAAGCTTGTAGATAGGAGACTTAAGACTCCAGAAGATCGAGAGAAATATGTTGCAACGGATGAAAGAAGAAATGTGGATTATAAAACAAAAGATGTTGAATTCTCCATCGTCAGAGCCGCGAGAAGTATCGATTTCATTGATGAAAAGTTTAAAGACATCGAACGAGTTGGCAATTTCGTAGAAAACTCAAAAATGCTCTGGGATCAATCTGCGAATTTATATAACAATGGGGAATATATAGCTTCTATCAAAAAACTTTATGATTTAGCAGAGTATCTCATAGATGAAAGTCAAGAAGGCGGCACAATTCCTTTGATATATGATTACGCTGAAACATTTAACGAAGAAGATAAACAAGATTTAGAATTTTATCTAGACCTTATGGAAAGACCATGGGCAGGATTACCGGAGAGAGAATGAACAAAGCACAATTAAAGAAGCTAATCAAGCCAGTTGTAAAAGAGTGTATTCAAGAAGTCCTGATTGAAGAAGGACTTCTTACAGAGGTTGTATCTCAAGTGACTGCTGGCTTATCCAAACAACCAATTGTCGAAAACATACCAAAGAAAAGAAACGATAAGCTATTTAATGAAGACTTGCAGATGCAACGCAAGTCCCAAGAGGCAAAAAAGAAGATACAAGAGCATCGTAGAAAGTTGCTAGACGCTATTGGTGGAGATGCGTACAACGGAGTTGATTTGTTTGAAGGTACAGAGCCTATGAAACAAGCAGGAACACCCGGAGTATCACATAGACCAGACCCTCTTGGTGACGATCCCTCAGATGCAGGTGTAGATATCTCTTCCCTCATGGGACAAGCAAGCAAAGTTTGGCAAGCAATTAAATAGGAATTACAATGAGTAGAAGAAAGGGCGCGAATGTTGTTGTAAATGCAAGAGAGTGCAGAGGCAATCACGAAAAGATGATCAGAAAGTTCATCAAGAAATGTAAGAAAGAAAATATTCTTGAACAGGTTAGGGATAGAAGATATTTCAAGAAGCCCTCTGATGTTAAGAGGCACGCAAAGCAAGCCGCTATTCGCAGACACAAGCGTGAGGTTGCTAAGCAAAAGTCAAAAGAAGCAGCCCGCGAAAGAAATAGTTAAGACTATTTATTACGACTATTTAAAAACGGAGTTTTCTTATGTCTAACTTTATTAAATCCTATCAGGCAAATGTGGGATTAAATCATGTTCCTGCTTATCAGGTTTCTGGACAGCCTTATGCCAAGGCTGGAATTGATGCATCTTCTGAAACATCTGTTACATTTCCCTATGTTACTAGATGGTTTCAGGTAATTAATAAAAACAGTACACCATTAAAGGTTGGGTTTTCTTCTAATGGTCTGGGTGGCACAAATTACTTTACTGTAAGCGCTTCTGGCTCATCTGGTTATGGTGTATCTGATGTTTTAGAATTGAAGGTTTCGGAGATTCATTTACTAGGCGGCAACGGTGTTGATGTTGTTGCTGGTCTCACTTCCATTCCTACTGGACGCACCACAACTGATAGCGGTACAAGCTGGTCAGGCTCTGCTGGGGTGGGTTGATAGATGGCTCAGTTTGGATGGGCATACGTCAACTGTGGAGATGTAACTGGTAGTAGCGGCGGAGGACAAGCCGCTGGACCTACCGGTTCTTTGCAGTTTCTTACTGGAGCGAATGCAACCAGCGGTTCCGCTAATTTAGTATTCTATACTTCTTCTTACGGAAGCTACTCTGCCAACACAATGTTGTTGAGCGGTACGCTTGTTGTGCAAGGCACAATTACTGCTAGCTCTTTTATTGTTGACCAGACAAATGTTATTTCTGGTTCTACAATTTTTGGCAACAGCAATGATGACACCCACCAAATAACTGGTAGTCTCTATGTTGGTGCTTCCGCAAGTGCCCCAACATTTCAGGTTACTCCATCCACTAGTCAAGCGATTACTCTGGGATTAAGAGTAAATTATAGAAGTGTTACTTCTGCTGGAACTTCCTCTACAAGCGATTACATACTCGGGCTCGGTGGCGCGGGCGCTTTGGAATATAGAATCCACTCAGCGTCTGATGCTGGCGCTGGTGCATTGTTATTAGTAAAAGACGAACTTTCTTCTAGAGGAGGTGCAATAACCCTTTCGGCTTCAGGAGGAGAAACTATTGATGGTAACTCGTCATATGAAATAACAGGTTCTTCTCCAGCAATCAGTCTGTACTCAAATGGTTCAAACTGGTTTGTATTCTAGTAATGGAGAGAGCTTTACGTGGCAAAAAATCATTTAACAGGAAATGTCAGGGCTCCTTCTTACTTTGGTCCTTTAGGTGGAGAGCCAGCAGATAACATTATCTCTGGCTCCTTGCACGGAGACGGAACAAACATTTCTAATGTTGCCAGAGTTGTTGCCAATGGAACAACAGATTATCTAGTAACAATTGGCTCAACCGCACAGAGCCTTGTTGGTGAGCCTAATTTAAGATTCAATGGTTCTCGTCTATATGTCAATGCCCCTGTTACTGCTTCATCTTTACACATAACTGGACTCTCAGCAGGAACAGCGACAAGTGCTTCTTATCTAGCATTAGATTCAAACAATGATATTGTTCTCACTTCATCAGCGGGTGGCTCTGGTGGGTCAATCACAGTAAAGGACGATGGCTCAGATTTAACTACAAGTTTGTCATCTCTAAACTTTGTTGGAGCAGGCGTAACAGCAACAAACTCTGGTGATGATGTAACAGTAACTATCACCGGCAATACCATATCAAGAAACGCAATTACATCCACAACAACCTCTTCGGTCAGTAACACTATTCTTGGCATCTCGGCATCTGCTGACTTAGAAGTACGCTTACCAGCAGCTTCTGGGTTTACTGATGGACAAAGTTTTATTATCAAAGATGAAGGTGGTAATGCGGATCTTCACACAATCACTATTTTGCCTACAGGCGCAGATACAATTGATGGGAGAAATTCATTAGTTTTAGAGTCACCTCATTCAGCTTTAACACTTTATACTGATGGTAGTTCAAAATTCTTTATTGTCTAGTATTATAGGTACTATTTAAAGTTGTAAAGGTATTTGTATATCCATACCTCTACCCTTTCCATTTATCTTTAGGAGGATTTTTATAAATGGCTTACAAATTTCAAATAGGTCCCGCTATTTTAAGCGGTACCATGGAAGTCGAAGAGACTTTAAATGCCGCTGGAGGCTTTGAACTTGCTGGTGCTGCTGTTACTGCTACCGCTGCTGAACTCAACTTGCTTGATAACATTACTCGTGGATCTATTCTTGTTGGTGGCGCTGCTGGCTCTGCTGAGCTAGATGCTAAGACCTCTGGTCAAATTCTTGTCGGTGATGGTACTGACGTTGTTTCTGTTGCTGTTTCTGGTGATGCTACTTTGGCTCCAGACGGCGCTCTTACTATTGCAAACAACGCTATTGAGTCTGCAATGATTGCAACCTCAGTTGCTGGCAACGGTCTTGTTGGTGGTGGCGGTGCTGCTCTTGAAGTTGCAGTTTCTGGTGCAATCGTTATCGCTTCCGATAAGGTTGGTCTTTCTGGTTCTATTGCTAGTGATGGTCTTAAGTTCCTTGGTGGTGTTGATTCAATCTCTTCCCTTGAGATCGATCTTAATAATCTTACCGCTGGTGCTGTTAATGTTGCAAATGATAGTATCGCTATTGTTGATGCAGATGATAATCTTACCAAGAAAGAAACCATTGCTGATCTTGTGACCGCTATTGCTGGTTCTGGTCTTTCTGCTGCTAGCGGTGTTCTTAGCGTACAGGGTGATGCTGTCCATCTTCTTTCCGATCAAAACATGAACTTGTCTGGTGGTATTAACGTCTACAGCGGTGCTCCACCCGTTGCTAGCCGTGCTTACTCCCTACCAACCGGCTCAAGTTTGACTGGTGGTGATATTATCCGTGTTAAGGCTGGGGATTTGGCTACAAACAGCGTTAGTGCGTCAATTCAGTGTCAAGGTAGTGACAACATTGAGGGTACACTAACCCAAATTGATCTAGAGTCTCCCGGCGCAGCAGTTACTATTATCTACACAGGTACCGGTAAATTCGCAGTCTTCTAGGATCTATACAGATTTTACATCTGTTTCTTTTGGGTGCCCTCCTTTGTGGGGGCATCCTTTTTTGTATTGACTATTTATTGAGAACACAAAACAAAAGGAATTTTGTATGGCTTATAACGTTATTAAGGGAAATGTTGAGTTCAGCGGACTAACACAAGGCACAATTGAGGATATGGTTGACGACCATACCGACCAAACTATTGGAGGAACAAAAACTTTTTCCCAAATGGTTACAGCATCCAATGGGTTGTCTGCTTCGTTTTTCTATGGTGATGGCTCTAACATATCTAATGTTGTAGCAGATGGATTAAATGTAACAAATCCCGGAAATAACCGCATCATAACTTCAACAACTACAACAGAACTTAATGCAGAAACCAATTTACGATTCAACGGAAGCACTCTTTCTATTATTGGAGATATTTCTGCATCATTGAATGTATCTTCTTCTGGATTTTATGGTGATGGCAATAATTTAACAAACATTGGACCTTCAAGCCTTAACTATGGAAATGGTTTGAGAGATCTAGCAAACAATCTAGAACTGAACTTAGACACAGCTTCTGGTCTTCAAGTTGGTGTTGGTGGACTTAAAGTACATGCCTCAACGCTAGACGCATTAACTAATGTTGACATACATGGCGATGATCTATTCCTTATGTATGATGATAGTGCTTCACAAAACAAAAAGTTTTCATTTTCAAGCCTAACCACATACCTCGACAATACCACAACATTTTCAGCCGCAGGCGCAAACACCCAAATACAATTTAACGATGGTGGCGACTTTGGCGCTTCATCTAATCTAACGTTTGCTTCTAACACTCTTTCCGTCACCGGTTCAACTATTCTTAATGGCACAGCATCAACAGCGAATATAATGCCATTAGCTGACGAGCAGTACGACATCGGTGATACAGACACTCGTTATGAAAATGCTTTCTTCAATTTTATGGACGGGGCGGTTGCATTTACCGGTGTTAATGACGAAGGTGCCAATCTAGTAAAAGGCAATGTTGTTTATCTCAAGGGAGTCTCAGGAAACACACCCACAGTCGCCCTCGCTGCTTGTGATGATCCAGCCAAAATGCCAGCGTTTGGCTTTGTTGCTGATGGCTCTGTCCCAAACGGACAGCCAGTTAGGATCGCAACGTTTGGTAGGCTAAATGGGGTAGACACATCTACCTTCTCTCTCGGAGATACACTTTACGTTCAGACCGGTTCTGGTGGTATTTCCGGTAGCTACACCAACGTTGCCCCAACTGGTTCTGGCAATCTACTACAAAACATCGGCAAGGTTGCAAAAGTCGATGCGTCTGGTCTTATCAGAGTTGGCGGTGCAGGCAGAACAAACGCAACACCAAACTTAGACAAGGGTTATCTATTCATCGGTAACGATTCAGACCAGTCCGTCCAAGACAACACAATCTTTGTTTCTTCATCTCAGAACAGAGTAGGAATAAACACAACAACTCCAGCACAAGCCCTAGACGTTAATGGAAATTTAAAAACTCAAGGTTCTGTATTTGTTTCCACCTCAGTCCACACCGCAAGCTATTCCATAATTATTGGAGACGAAATAGTTATAATGAATAACTCTTCTGTTGCAACCGCTAGTTTGCCAACTATTGGCGCAAGCGATATCGGGCTTAAATTAACAATCAAGAGAACAGGAACAGGTGAAGTTCATGTCTCTGGTAGTGACACAATTGATAGTGTTGCAACAAAAGATCTAACGCCACAGGGCGCGTTTATGGAAATCGTTGCCGCAGACTTTGGTGGATCAAATTATGGCTGGGCTATTATCGCTAAAAGCGGTTCTTTCTAATGCTTTTACTATTTATTGTTACTAGTTAGATTGAAAAACTATTATTATAGGAGTTTTTGTTTATGTCCTCACTATTAGAGCAAGCAATTGTAGATGCCAAGGCGTTGAAGGAAGCCGCTATGAAAAACGCGGAAGCCACCATTATTGACAAGTATTCAGAAGAGGTCAAGTCAACTCTTAACCAGCTTCTTGAACAAGATGAATTGGCTGATGCCCTTACTGGTCTTGGTGGAGACGACGAGCCGTCTGCTGATGCTGAAGCTACAATGGATGAAGAAGTCGAAAAAGACGAGATTGCAGAAGGCGTTCCCGATGCCTTTACCGAAGATGTTGCAGAACTTGACGGCGTAAACGAAGGCGACGATGCGCAGGTTACAATCGATTTCAAAGAACTTGCAGAAGCACTCAATCAACTTCGCGAAGGCGTCGAAGAAGTAGAGACGCTTAACGAAGAAGGCTATGATTGTATTAAGGATATGATGGCTGAAGGTATGTCTCGCAGAGAAGCAATTGCTGAGTGCAAGAAGATGGGTATGCTTGAAGAGACAGAAGAAGAACCAATGGACGAAGAAATTGAACTTGATGAAGAGTCCATTATGGAAATGGTCGCTTCTATACTTTCTGAAGAAGATGAAGAAGAACTCGAAGAAGAAGCCGAAGAAGAAGGCGATCTTTATGAAGAAATCTCTGACGGTCTTCTTGATGCAATTATGGAAAAACTAACTGTAGATATGGGTGCTACGCTCTCTGGTTGGGCTGGTCGTTCCAGCGAAGATATGAAACACCAGATGGAGCTAGAGATGGCACATCGCCGCAGTACCGATGTCGCAGAAGAACTCGAAGCACTTAAGAAGGCTCAAGAAGAGCTAGTGTTCGAGAACAAGAAACTAAAAGAAAATCTTTCTAACTACCAACAAGTAGTTGAATCACTTAAGGAGAATGTGCAGGATGTAAATCTTAGTAATGCACGACTCCTTTACACCAACCGCACGCTGAGAAATACCTCCCTGAATGAGCGACAAAAAGAAAGAATTGTCGAAGCGATTTCT
>Ga0099849_1000341_pt1 | contig 21264 bp, 30 predicted proteins | sample CB_VirMetaG_4_FD_78177 | JGI IMG/M metagenome (GOLD analysis project Ga0099849, IMG submission 78177) | Freshwater to marine saline gradient viral communities from Chesapeake Bay - CB_1508_1M Viral MetaG | ecosystem: Environmental > Aquatic > Marine > Coastal | place: USA: Chesapeake Bay... | reverse complement strand
GTACGTTACAGGCGGGGTATACAGATTTTCATTATCTTAGACCTGTATGGAAGCGTACTACAGAAAAGGATGCTCTTATCGGAGTATCAATGACAGGAATTGCATCGGCAGCAGTATTAGAGTATGATATGAAAGAAGCTGCTAAAATTGTTAAGAAAGAAAATGCGCGTGTAGCCGAGTTAATTGGAATTAATAAGGCAGCTCGAACAACAACGGTTAAGCCGGCAGGAACGACATCATTAACTCTGGGAACGTCATCTGGAATACATGCTTGGCATAATGACTATTACATCAGACGTATACGGGTAGGTAAGAATGAATCTATCTATAAATATTTGGTAGAGAATCACCCAGAACTTATTGAAGATGAATATTTCAGGCCGCATGATACTGCAGTAATTTCAATACCTCAAAAAGCGCCCGCAGGTGCAATCATGAGAACAGAGTCCCCGTTCCAGTTATTAGAACGCGTTAAACGTGTAGCTCAAGAATGGATTCGCCCAGGCCATCGTTCTGGAAACAACACGCATAACGTATCGGCTACTATATCACTACGGGAACATGAATGGGATCCTGCGGGAGAATGGATGTGGTCTGAGCGGGAACATTACAATGGCTTATCAGTACTACCATATGACGGAGGTACATATACCCAGGCTCCATTTGAAGATATTACCGAGGAACGGTATCATGAAATGATGAAATCATTAACAGATATTGATCTTACTAAAGTAATCGAAGAAGAAGATATGACGGATTTGAAGGGCGAGCTGGCTTGTGCTGGAGGTAGTTGTGAAATCGTATAATCGACCTATCAGTAGAGAATATCTTATTCAACGCGGGTATTGTTGTGGATTAGGTTGTAGTAATTGCCCATATATTCCTAGACATATGAAAGGAAATACTAATTTAGTAAAGCATAAATAGTATATTTATAATATGGAACGAATTATATTTCAAAGCAATAAACTCAAATTAGAAATTGTAGAATCTAGCAAACCATTTCCGATATTAGAAGCAGAGTATCAAGGAAGGAATGTAGAGTTGAATAAAGTGAAACGCGGTGGCAATAAAAAGTTTTATGTATATGTTAAAGATCCTAAGTCTGGTAATGTACGTAAAGTATCATTTGGAGATACGACCGGCCTTAGTATAAAGACAAAAGATCCAGAACGACGTAAATCATTCCGTGCTAGACATAATTGTGATTCTCCCGGTCCTAAGACATCTGCTAGGTACTGGTCATGCAGAATGTGGTCAGGACCAAATGCTGTTAAAAATATGCTGAAGTGATTATGTACTATATTTACCTATTAACAGACCCTAGGCATAACGATAAAGTCTTCTATTGCGGTAAAGGCAAAGGAGATAGGTGGAAAAGCCACTCTGGTCACTGGTCTGGTAATGGTAAAAACAATCCAACTGAAAATAAGATAAAGCGTATTCAGGCAGAAGGATTACAGCCTGGCGTAATCTTTTTACACAAGGATATAGAAGACGAAGATTTAGCGTATAAGTTAGAAGAAGATTACATACGTGAAAATTTTGACGTATTAACTAACTTAAAAGTTGATGCAAAACCTCCTAAAAACACAGGAGGCAGAACTTTTAAAAAGTCTGATAAAGCTAAAAAGGAGGCGTCTGTTAGAGTTAAAAAGGAATACGATTCTAGCAAACGAATCCATTGGACGAAAACCGGTAAGTTTAGTCCTGCTGAAATATCCAAACTGATATCAGCTGGTGATCCAGGCAAATCACAGCGTGGTAAAAAATCAAAGAGTCGTACTCCTATCGTAGAAACAACCACAAATCGCGTATTCAGTAGCCAGACTGAAGCAGCTAATGCACTTAATATACGACAGGCTGACATTAGTAATGTATTAAATGGTAGAGGTAAATCTACAAAAGGTTATAAATTTATCTATGTAAAAAATATGTTGAAATGAATATGAAATTATCTAATATCATAAAACAAATAATGAACGAAGTTGGCGAGTCAAATACTAAGCCGTTTGAATGGACTGGCCCTAAAACTACTGTAACATCTGAACTTGAAGAAGACATGTATACATTTGATGTTCCTAATCCAGATGCAGATGGAGCTGATATCGAGTATCAAGTTGAAGTCCCATTTGATAAAAATCGCACTACATGCGATATATCCTTCCGGCCATCGAAAGTAGAATCAGGCCAAGACCCGCATATATTAAATGTTAATTCCGGACATATATTTCGTATAATGGCTACTATAATAGATATTGTAAATGATGTTATCAAGAAGAATAAAAATTTAAAGCAGATAGAAATGTCCCCTACAAAGTCTAATGCAGATGATGATCGTAGATTCAAGCTGTACATGGCATACATTAAAAAGAATATGCCTATAGGATGGAAGATTGGTCGTACAAACACACACTGGACAGGCGATAGTATTGTATTAAGAGCCAATACGGCTTGATATATGGTATTAGATGACTGGATATTGACATTGTATATACAAGAACATTTGGAACGTATACGTACATATAATTTTGAACAAACATCTTCGGAAGATGAAGAAAGTTGATAGATAATTTGTGTTTCTGAAATCTTTTTTTTATATTGAAATAGTTACAAGTTTAATTGCTTTTGCAATTACAATTACATATTTATTAATACAAAAACAGTTCATTAATGGTAAAAGAGAACCGAAAAGTTAAACTGAATCGAGTAGAAGTAACGTTCGATTTCCAATCAATCCCGCGTGTAGATAGAGAGTATCTAAAGTATATGCTTTTTGAATTACAGGAAAGGACGTATAATGGTTTAACTTTTGATGAAGAGTATCCTGATGCTAGGAACTTTACCTTGTTTAATGATCACTTTACGATGATCAATTATATGTCTGAATTCGCCGGCGAGTATGCATCAACCGCATCTCATATCCTTAACGGAGAGAAGTATTGGCTAGCATGGACATATACTCCTGCATATAAATTAAACTGATAGCATGACTAGATGTTTAAGTACGTAAATATTTATTAATGAATGATAAAGCTCAGCAAGATAGTAGAACAGGCGTACGAACCGATCAAAGTCGGAGCGAGTCGATTAGCAGACACCCAACATCCGGATACGGTAATTATTCCGCAAGATAAAGTTACATCGCAATTATCTAAGGTTGGAGCAAAAGATTGGCAAGTCGAAGTTAATGATAAAGGTATAGTACAGATTGTATTAGATAGTAAATTTGAAGATTATAAAAAGACGCTTAAATTTGTTAATGATGTAGCAAAGATATCAGAAAAAATGGATCACCATGCTGATATTTTCTTCACATATGATACTGTAAAGATTACAATATATTCGCATTCACATAATGCAATTACACAAAAAGATATAGAGTTTGCCGATGCTGTTTCAAAGAAACAAAACCAAGATCATTAAAGATCTTTGGCTCAAGAAGCCAATCGAAGAATATTCAGTTGATTGGGAATTAGATTTCTTCGATCGTGAAGGCTATCAACTTAACTCGATTGAAAAAGAATATCATGCTGTCAATGAGGTTAACATCCATACTGAAGATAGAATGGCACGTAGAGTGTCTGACGATGCATTGAATGTTGTATTACAACATTGGTATGATCAGATTGAACATCATCCGAACATTTTTATCGATCATGCCCATATCTTACATAGATTTGGATTTGCCGGAAAGGCTCGTACGCAATTAGTTAATCATGCCAAACGTCATCCTAAACTTCGTAAGTTAGTTTTTGCTAAGCCTAAGTATGGATTAGATTTTGCAATCGATTGGATAGACGAAGATCAGGTTATAGAAATGTTTCATATAGAACTAGATTGTAGAGATTATGATAAGTTTGTTGATATTGTCGAGAAGCTGGAAACATTTATTGAAACAACAGATTGGCAAGCCAAAGGTGCAGAGCTAGTCGCTCGTAAGGATGAATGGGCTAAGTTAGACGAATATGAGCAGGCAGTGTATAAAGCTAAATTATACGGCTTAGATAAAGTAGATATTGATTACTTTACAGGACACTACTTGAACAAACCATATTTATTTACTTACTTAAAAGTAATCGATTGATTTGGTTATTTGAATCATCTTTCATATATTAAGATATGAGTAAGACAAAAGAAATTCTTTTACGTTTAGAAGACGCTCGCGGGGAGTACGGCGATGACTTACTCGATGATGAATACTTTTACAATAAGTATTTGAGAGAAACGCCTAAAGATTTTGACGAAAAGTTAGGTATAATTAAATAAACAGGAAATATTATGGCACGTTATTTAAGTACGAAACTATTCGATAATTATTCTGTTGCTATTAGACAATGGAAAGCTCAACATTCGCATTGCCAGCTCTTACATGGATATTCCTTTAAATTTAAAGTATGGTTTGCATCCAATGAGCCTGATGTAGATAAGCAATTGGATGACATGAACTGGATAGTTGACTACTCGGGATTCAAACCAGCTCCACAAGGAAATGGACTTAAAGATTGGATGGACCATATGTGGGATCACACATTGTTAATACAGGGAGATGATCCTTACAGAGACTTGTTTGAGCAAATGGCCATGGAAGGCTTATGTAAAGTACACTTCTTAGAAAAGATGGGAGCTGAGTCTTGTGCTAAATTAGTATTTGATAAGTTCAATGAAGTCCTTTCGAAAACTGATGGCGGTCGTTGTAAGTGTATTAAGGTAGAATGTTTTGAAAACGATAAAAATAGTTCGATTTATGAAGAAACGGATTGAAGACTATAACAAAGTACTACCGATACTCGAGATCTACAGGGCTGTTCAATCGGAAGGAAGTCGTCAAGGTATGGTAATATAAACCAAAACAACATCAATGTTTTTATAATTTCCTTATATTTATTATAGAAGGAGATTATAAATGAAACAACATTATATTTACAAAATAACAAATTTAATAAATAATAAAATTTATATAGGCGTAAGGACAGCAAATAACCCGTACAAAGATGTAGATTATATGGGGTCTTGTGTTCCGTTATTAAATGAGATAAAATTGAATGGTATTCACAACTATAAAAAAGAAATATTGTTTTTATTTGAAACTCGTGAGAAAGCAGAATTAAAAGAAGCCGAATTAGTTGATAAAAAATTTGTAATTCGAGAAGATACGTATAATGGGGCAACAGGTGGAGTAATGGGCGCGCCGCTAAGTAATTTACGAAAAGATATATGGGATAATAGCAAAAAGATTATCAATGAATACATAAATGGAAAATCGGCGGAAGAATTGAGTAGATTATATAATTGTGACGCTAGTTTAATTCGTAGGGTTGTACGTGACGTAAAAAGAACTCAAAGTGGATCTAATAAATTAACCCGTAAAAAATACAGGAGTGCTATTGTGAGAAAAGACGTAGAACAACAAACGGGTCAAATCATTGAAGAATACAATACCGGCGATGGCGTATTTGTTTTAGCTAAACGATATAACTGTCATCCGTCCGTGATTAGTAGAATATTAACACAAAATAATGTAAAAAAACGAAATCCATCGGAGTCACAAAAAAGTAGAAAAGACTTAAAACAAAAAAAACGTCAAGACTTGTGGGATAATAAAGAAAAAATTTGTATGTTACGTAAACAAGGAATATCAGCATCTAGATTAGGCGAGATGTTTAATACGTCTGATACTATGATAAGAAAAATTTTAAAATCTTAATATGAGTAAATTAACAGAAAAAATGAACCGTATTGAAGATTATAACAAAGTACTTCCAATATTGGAAATATATCGATGCGTTCAGAGCGAAGGAAGTCGTCAAGGTATGCCAACAATTGCTGTACGCACCACGGCGTGCACTCACCGTTGCTTTTTCGGCGAAGGCGGTTGGTGCGATTCTTGGTATACATCTATACATCCAGAGAAAGGAACTTTTTGTTTCAATGATATCATTAAAATTTATGACGAGAATCCCCAAGTTAAAGAAATGATGTTGACTGGAGGATCGCCGACAATGCATCCAGCACTAGTAAATGAGATAAGTCATTTTGCTAATGAACGTGGGATATTTGTTACGATCGAAACAGAAGGATCTCATTATGTAGAAACAGATTATCCGCTAGGATTAATTTCGATTAGTCCTAAATTTAGTAACTCTGTCCCGGTAGTTGGAACAAAGACTCCTAATGGTAGTACGGTTGATGACCGAATGGTTAAAATTCATAATAGGTTACGTATGAATACTGATGCTATTCGTAAAATGATAGACTACCATAGTGATTATCATTATAAACCGGTCTGGGATGGTACTGCTGATAACTTAAAAGAAATCGAAGATTATCGGCTAGAATTAGGAATTCCAAAAGAAAAAACATATATTATGCCTGCAGGCGATACGAGAGAGACATTGATTAAAATGTACCCGATTGTATTTGAAATGGTAGCAGAGCATGGTTATAATATGACAGGTCGCGATCATATTATAGCGTACAATCAAGAACGCGGCGTGTAAATTATTTAACTAGTTATGGAAATGAAACCAATTGGAGATCAGCTACTCGTAAAGGCTGAAGATGTTCAAGATACGACATCATCTGGTATTATATTAGGACAAGAAGAATCTTTAAAGTATGGAATAGTAATGGCTGCAGGCCCGGGCCTATTCACGCAAACAGGGACTCGTATACCTATGACGTGCCAGCCCGGCGATCGTATATTAGCAGCAACAAACTTGTTGTCTGGAAAGAATGGTAATAGTATTAAGATCGATGATGAAGAGTATGTATTAATACGAGAAGCCGACGTCAAAATGTATGGCTCAGAATCTTAACACATATGAACGTATATACTCTATCATGGATACGATAGAGGAAAATGTTAATGTCTGTTGTGCAATTACAATGGACCCGATAGAAGTTGAAGTATTACTTAGTGAATTACGTTTATTAATAGGAAAACTAGATGACAGAACAGACATATAGGAAAGGAGGCTTAGAAAAGGCTAAAGCGGGATTTGCAAACGGGATCTCGTCTCAGCTGTATAAAAAGAACCTTGAGAATGGGGAGTTGACTGAACCACTTTCAAATGAAGAGAAACAAGAAATAATTGATAATGCGGCTGAAGCATATGGTAAGTTCCTGGATGCACTAGGTGTTGATTGGGAAGATGATCCTAATTCAGATAAGACCCCATACCGAGTTGCAAAGGCATATGTTAATGATTTATGGGCAGGTAGGTATGATCTCCCACCTACTGTTACATCATTTCCTAGTGATGGCTATGATGGCATAGTACAGGAATCAAATATTCCTATTACGTCAATGTGTTCGCATCACCATCAAACTATATCCGGCAATGCTACTGTAGCATATATCCCAGAAGAAGGCGGTAATGTAATCGGCTTATCAAAGTTGAATAGGCTTGTAGAACACTTTGCCAGGCGCGGGGCAATACAAGAGCAGTTAACAATTGCTATCCATCACGCTGTAGGAGAAATTATTGGAGCAAATGCTGGAGTAGCTGTAATGGTAACAGCGACACATAACTGTGTACAGTGTAGAGGTGTTAAACATAAAGGCGCATCAATGCAAACAACAAAGTTATCAGGCGCATTTAAAGATGACCCGGCTACTCGTAGCGAGTTCTATAAGAACATTGAAATTGCTAATCAGAATAGCTAATGTATCAAGCATGTGCATATGAAAAGTCTACTAATACCGTCCATATATGGGATGATAAGAAAGGACACCTTAAAATAAAATACAAGCCGTATTGCTACGAACGATCTGATTACGGCGATATGGTAGCCCTTGATGGTAACCGCGTTAAGAAGATCGATACTCCTGCTGCAGATCATCCCGGTCTTTATGAATCTGATATTGCTCCAGATGTTCGTACGTTGATAGATATGTATACTGATTCGGATGAGCCGTCGATCGGACATCGTGTTATGTACATTGACATTGAGGTAGATATTAAAGATGGCTATCCTACACCCGAAGAAGCTCAGAATGAAATTACATCGATTGCGTTATATGATGAGGCTAATGATCATCGCTATGTATTTATTCTTGATAAAGAGGGTATAGTAGAGACTACAAAGAAAGAAGGGTATGTTGTTATATCATGTATAGATGAGCGTACACTCATAACCAGCTTCATGTCGGCATATAACAAGATCAATCCGACAATTATTACTGGATGGAATATTGACTTCTTTGATATTCCATATCTAGTTAATCGGATGAACCGAGTAATGTCTGAAACTTATGCTCGGCAGCTATCACCTATAGGTGACGTGTTCTGGCTCCAACATCGTAATAGATATCGTATTGCTGGCGTATCATGTCTAGATTATATAGCACTGTATAAGAACTTTACTTATTCTCAAGAGTCTAGTTATTCGCTAGAAGCTATTTCTCAAAAGGAATTGGGTAAAGGTAAGATGCAATATGATGGTACGTTAGATGACTTATTCCGTAATGATATACAAGGCTATATCGACTATAACATGAATGATGTTGATCTTGTATATGAAATAGATCAGAAGTTACGGCTTATCGATCTAGCTCGTAGTATATGTCATAAGGGCCATGTAACATATGAAGACTTTTTGTTCCCTACAAGATATCTAGATGGAGCCGCACTAACGTATCTTAAACGAAAAGGAATTGTAGCACCTAATAAGCCACCTAAGTCCGATGAGCCATTGAATTTATTAGGAGCCTTTGTTAAGCCGCCCAACCCTGGTCGATACAAATGGGTATATGACTTAGACTTAACATCGCTGTATCCATCTATCATCATGACACTTAACATATCTCCAGAGACTAAAGTTACAAAACTGGAAATGTTTGATGGCATCGACTTCGTTAAAGGTAAAGGCTCTCATTATACTGACGGCTGGAATGGCTGGGAAACGCCGGAAGATTTAAGAAATTATTTGGTAGAGAATGATTACTCGATAGCAGCTAATGGTGTTATTTATGATAAGAAGATTAAAGGGTTCTTGCCTAGTATACTAGACCAGTGGTTTGATGAACGTGTAGAGTTTAAGAACCTACGGAAAAAGTATGAAAAGGAAGGCGATAAAGCTAAAGCAGAATACTATGATCAACGACAGTTAGTTACAAAGATTTTGCTTAACTCATTCTATGGGGTACTTGGTAATGCATCATTCAGGTTCTTTGATCCCTCCAATGCTGTAGGAACTACAAGCACGGGGCAACAATTAATCAAGTTCACTGCAGATATTGGTAATAAGTATTACATCAATGAATTAGGAGAAAAGAAAGATTATTGTATATATACTGATACAGATTCGACATTCTTTTCTTCATTGCCGATTATCAAGAAGAGGTATCCAGATTTTGATATCAAGGATGAAGACTTCATGGCAAAGGCTACTATAGAAATAGCATCTGAAGTTCAAGACTTTATTAATAATGCGTATGATATATATGCATTAAAGTTCCATAATGTAACAGAACACCGTTTTGACATTAAACAAGAGTTTGTAGCCAAAGCCGGCTTATGGGTTGCTAAGAAGCGATATGCCCAATGGCTTATTAATCAAGAAGGTCATACAATATCTAAACTAGATGTAAAGGGTCTAGATGTTGTAAGATCATCCTTCCCGAGCGCCTTCCGTAAGTTTATGGCTGAAGTGTTAGAGGATATACTTAATGATATTGATAAGCAAGATTTAGATACTAAAGTGTTAGACTTTAAAGACCATATTAAAGAACTACCGCTACTAGAAGTTATGTCGCCAGTCGGCGTAAAGAAAATTAAGAAGTATTTAGCTGGCAAGGGCCAATACGGTTTATATAAGAAAGGTACGCCTGTACATGTTAAAGCTGCTATTAACTATAATGAAATGTTATATCAGTTAGGTATCAATACGGTAAAGCCGATTAGTAATGGTGAAAAGATTAAATGGGCTTATTTGAAAGCAAATCCATTACATTTACAGGCCCTAGCCCTTACCGGTAATGACGATCCAGAAGAGATAGTTAATTTTGTTACGACATATATTGATTATGACCATATGTTCAAGTCGGCATTCCATAATAAATTAGGCGATTTCTATAGCGCATTAGGATGGGGCGCAGTACCCGAAAATAACAATCTGAACAAGTTTTTTGAATTTTAATTTGTATTTACGTAAATTAGTTATTATATTGTTACTATGATAGGATATAGAAAGTATTGGTATGGAAAGGAAGTAGAAGGCCGGTTAACAGGTATAGAGACGGCATTTATATATGATATGTCAGTATTTGAAAATGATGACCATCCATATAATAGAGTTTTTTCTAAACCGCATATCTACTTCTGTAAAAATGCTGTGAAACAGTTACTTGAAAGAGATGAGTTTGTAATTGAAATGCAAGACGTTATCGCGATGATAGTTGATAGGGATAAGATTGTAACGCTAGAAGTAGATAACGAACTGTTGAAACAGTTACCTCCAGTAGCAAAGATCAAATGTCATTTAATGTACATGATTGAAGATGAAGGTATATCCGATCTTAAGATGACAGACAGCGTAAAGGTACAGTATAAGCCATACCATTTGATATGTGCCACGGTAGAAAACTTCCAACATGTAAATAAAGAAGATTATCAGTATGACTATGTCTAATATTTGGATTGTTGATTTAGAGGCGGTTGAGTCTAGATATACCGGCCAGTGGAAGACATTCTTTCCGAAAATACTTAAAGAATACTTTGATGGTTGTTATAATATTAATGTCATTGACGGCCCGAATGATATACCTAATGCTACAACCCCAGGGGCGTTCTTAAACTTTGGTGGGACTAATATATACAAGAGCGCTCAGATGGTGAAGATAGCGCGGTTGTTCACTGAAGGTAAGATTCAGCCAATGGACCATTTTATCTATACAGATGCATGGAATCCTACAATATTGCAGCTAAAGTATATGAGTCAATTGTTGCAGATTCCAGTAGTGATACACGGTCTATGGCATGCCGGCAATTATGATCCAAATGATTTCCTAGGGCGTTTGATTAAGGATAGATGGGTTATTAACACTGAGATCGCGTTAGCGCAGGCTATCGATCATAATTGGTTTGCTACTAAGGACCATCAATTCATGTTTAAGACCAATCGATTGTTTGATGCACCGGAAGAAGATGGCGAGGCAGTGAACACTGAGTTAACGGGCTGGCCCATGGGATATTTGCAAGACCTGATTAAGCCAGCCGAAAGTAAAGAAGATATCATTTTATTCCCACATCGTATCTCAGAAGAGAAACAGCCTAGGATATTTAAAGACCTGGCAACTGCATTACCTCAGTATAAATTTGTAGTTTGTCAGGAATATGATATGACTAAAGATGAATATCATAGTCTGTTATCAAGATCTAAAATGGTATTCTCTGCAAACTTGCAAGAGACGTTGGGAATTTCATGTTATGAAGCCCTTTTGGCGGGAGCAATTCCACTAGTCCCGGATCGCCTAAGCTATACAGAAATGTATCATGAGACGTTTAAATATCCATCTATATGGACTGAGTCTTGGGAAGATTATCAAATGCATAAAAAGGAATTGGTTAGTCAGATCAAGTTAATGATGGAATATCATTCCGGGTATGCAGATTACATAGAAAGCGATCGAGATAGATTGACAGAGCAGTATTTTTCTTGTACTGGTCTTATTAATAAGTTAGCATGGTATGCAAAAAGATAAAGAATTTATATATTTTCCTTCATTATCAGCAGGAGGCTTCGCGTCACCATTAATGAAGAATCAGAAATTAGCCTCAGGAGTTACTTGCAGGTTTTATGATAAAGAATATCCGGAAGAGTTTCGACATCCGTATTTTTTGATAACGGCCGGCCACCACTACAAAAAGATGGATATGCGCGAAAGGCTCGGTTGTGGTCCTGATGTATTAGTATTTGGAGATTCAGGCGGATATCAGATTGCGACGGGCGCATTGACATATTCAGATGACCTTCGTGAAAAGATATTTCATTGGTTAGAAGCTAATTCTGATATTGCAGCTAACCTAGATATTCCGCCGAAGACAAAGTATGAAAATATGTTCGAGCAATGTGCTGATATCAGCTATGATAACTTTGCATGGTTCGAAAAACATCAGTCAGGTAAGACTAAGTTCCTTAACATGTTACAGGGCTCGAATCCTCAAGAATATGTATATTGGTATAATAGGTTTAAGCATTTTGAATTTAGCGGTTGGGCGATTGGAGGTCCGCAGAAGTTGGTTGATTTCATGTGGGCAATTGCATTATTCCTTAAAGAACGAGAGTTTGAAAACAAGAACTTAGAATACCTTCACTTACTTGGGATATCAAAGATATCAGATTTCTTTATCTTAGCTACCCTACAAAAGTTATTGAATAAGCATTACGGTAATAGAATAACAGTTACCACTGATTCAAGTTCGCCTGGTCAGTATCCAGTATACGGAACGTATTTGCATTCATATAACTTCAAGAAGCTATCATTCAGTGATGTGTATATGCCTAAAGGTGCGAAAGATGAAGATGGTAATACATTGCTATTAGCTGATACTAAAGTACCAGACCTTCATCATGATGTAAAAGTTCCTTGTATAATGGGATGCCCGGCCTGCGATGACTTTACATGGGGAATGCTGGATAGGTATAATGAAGATGCCATACCTAGAATGACATTGCATAATGTTCATATGTATAATCATACTATTACAGAGACTAACAAAATTGTAGCGGCTCATAGAGATTTAGCTCAATATATGGTCCCGAATGACTTATCAGCAGTGTTACAGAGTATATATGAAATGTTTGAAGATCCGGATAATGCCATTATGGTATATGAGAAGTACAAGCAATACTATAAGAAATTCGGAGGACAAAGTATAACAACAATTAATAAAGACGTATTTAATACATTCTTCACAGAAACGACATAACAATGGAAAAGAATAGATTACTTAAATTTATCAATCAGTATTACTTAGGAGGTGCAACTGCAGCTGTTAAGTGGGAAGCTAAGGATGGCGGAACATCTCTAAGATTTGTTAGTGCTGATAATAATGTTATCGGAGAGGTAGCAGTTAAAGATTTGGATTTCGGCGATAATGAAATCGGCGTATATGAATCAACCACTCTAGTTAAAATGCTAACTGTATTGGATGAGAAGTTAGATGTATCCGTTCAAGAACGCGGTGGTAAGCCGTCACATATTAGCATTAGCGATGGAGCAGTAGACCTTACATTTATGTTGGCAGATCTTAAGACAGTACCACCTGTCCCAGATCTTAAGCATATGCCAGATATGGTAGTAAGTATTGATATTACTAACGACTTCAGAACTAGATTCATTAAAGGTAAAAGTGCATTGCCAGATGCAACTAATTTCGGAGTCATGTGTAAAGATGGAAACATCGAGCTAGTAGTTAATTATTCATCTTTGAATACTAATAGGATTCAGTTTACTCTGGATGGTACGTCGACTAGTGATATGCCTATAACATGTTTCTCTGCTAACCTATTCAAAGAAATCTTAACAGCGAATAAAGATGCTACATCTGGTAAGTTTGAAGTATCTCCTGCAGGATTGGCAGTTGTTACTTTCACTCATGATAGTTATGATTCGAAATACTACCTAGTTAAATTGCAAGAAGCGTAATGGAAGTTAAGTTCAAAAAATTATCAGAACGTGCAGTTATCCCTTCATATGCTACAGAAGGTGATGCCGGATTGGATATATCATGTGTATCTAGCATCTTAAATGCAGACCATCATTATATTGAATACTTTACAGGTATTGCTGTAGAGATTCCTGAAGGTTACGTTGGATTGATATTCCCGAGGTCATCTGTTTCAAAGAAAGATCTTTCATTAGCGAATTGTGTAGGAGTAATTGATTCGGGATATCGAGGAGAGATTACATTCCGATATCGATTCGAATCCAAAACATATTATCAGAAGCTACGAAGATATCAAGATGGAGACCGCATCGGCCAATTAATTATTATGCCATACCCGAAAGTTACTCCGGTAGAGGTAGATGAATTAAGTGTTACTGAAAGAGGCGAAGGAGGATATGGATCTACAGGAAGTTGATATGAGCGAAAAAAAGTTATATGAATTATCAGTAAGATCCGGACTCACAGCAGATGGACTCCCATGTGCCACTCCTCAATTAACAATTGATCATCAGACGTTCTCATTGCAAGAGTGTTTTGGTGAAGGACATTGGTCTCCAGAAGACCATGCCCACTGGTTTAATGAACAGTTATCAAAGGCATTAGATAGAATGTTAGAAAAGAACGAGTTAGGATAGAAAATATGTTGGGTTAGCTCCCTTCCCCCTCCGGGCCTTACAGGCCCTACGAGGTCGGTCGCGCCCGGGCAATAAAACGAAATTAAAGAAATGTACGGTAATCAAGAAAATACTCTTTATGTAGAAAAGTTTAGGCCGGATACTCTTGATGGGTATGTAGGGAATGATCAATTGATTGGTAAAGCCAAAATTTGGATTGAATCGGAAGATGTACCCCATTTGTTGTTTTATGGAGATGCGGGTACGGGTAAGACTACACTTGCCAAGATAATAGCCAATTCGATTGATGCTACGGTAATGTATATCAATGCATCGGACGAGAACAATGTAGAGACGGTAAGAACAAAGATCAAGAACTTTGCTTCCACGGTAGGATTTAACAAGTGGAAGATTGTGATATTGGATGAAGCAGATTACATGACGGCTAACGGACAGGCCGCGCTACGTAATTTAATGGAGACCTTTTCAAATACGACAAGGTTCATTCTTACATGTAACTATGTAGATAAGATTATTCCGGCGATACAATCTAGATGTCAAGCATTTCAAATTGCACCTCCCAATAAGAAAGAGGTTGCAATGCGAGTAGTGCAGATATTGGATGAACTTGAAGTTAAATATGAGTTGGCAGATGTAAGTACAATTATCAATGCAGGTTATCCGGATATAAGAATGGTATTGAATTCAATACAATCTCAAGTGGTAGATCAAACATTGAAGTTAGATGAGACATCAGTGATTCAAGCCAACTACATGAGTAAACTGTTAGAGATCATAAAGCATAAGGATAAGAAGACAGCGTTCAAAGATGCGAGACAATTGATCGCAGATAGCAAAGTAAAGGACTTTACGGCGCTATACAAATATTTATATGATGAAATAGATAGTTATGGTACGGGTCATCTAGCCCATGTAATATTAATATTGGCAGAGGCTCAATATCAAGATGCATTTGTAGCAGATAAAGAAATTCATGCTGCAGCAACTATTATTAAACTTTTAGATGTACTGAAATAAAAAAAAGGAATAAGTTATGGCAAAAGATTTGACATTTAATAAAGACGCGCAAACAAAGTTGATGGCTGGAGTGAACAAGCTAGCAGAGGCAGTTGGATCAACACTAGGACCACAAGGTAGAACGGTAGTGATTGAAAATGAGTTTACGGGGCCTAGTATTACTAAAGATGGGGTATCTGTAGCGAAAGCAGTTGAGTTGGAAGATCCTGTAGAGAATATGGGAGCGATGATGATTAAAGAGGCATCTACCAAAACAAATGATGAGGCTGGAGATGGCACGACTACGTCAACCATCTTAGCTCATTCAATACTTTCAAAGGGACATCAAAAGATTGATGAAGGCGCTAACCCAGTAGAGATAACACGTGGTATCAATAAGGAAGTAGAGAAAATTGTTCAGTATTTGCAGAGCATAGCAACGCCAGTGGAGGATAATGATAGCATTCGTGATGTGGGAACTATCTCAGCAAACAATGATAGTATGATCGGAGCAATAATTGCAGAGGCAATGGAAAAGGTTGGTCGTGATGGAGTGATTACAGTTGAAACTGGAAAGACGGCCGAGACTGAACTTGAGGTAGTAGAAGGGCTTAAATTCATGCAAGGTTATTCATCTCCATACTTTATAACGAATAGAGATAAGATGACTGCCGAGTTAGAAAATCCTCTCATTTTATTGTATGATGGAAAGATTGGCACAATGAAATCAATTGTTCCATTCCTAGAAACGTCAGTTGAGACTGCGAGGCCTATATTAATTATTGCAGAAGATGTAGCCGGAGAAGCTTTATCTACTCTGGTTATGAACAAGGTTAGAGGGGCAGTAAACGTTGCTACAGTAAAAGCTCCAGGTTTTGGTGCAAAAAGGTATGATCTCTTAGAAGATATTGGTATATTAATAGGAGGGACCGTTGTATCCGAAAGGGCAGGATTGAAACTTGAAGATGTGGGACGAATTAAATTAGGTACTGCAGAGAAGGTTGTTATCACTAAGGATAGTACTACCATTGTTAATGGCAGAGGGGAGAAATCTGCGATTGAAGCTAGAATCAATGAACTTAAAGGACAAATTGAAGTATCAGGTAATTCGGCATATGAGAAGGAGAAACTGCAGGAACGGTTAGCTAAATTGACAGGAGGAGTCGCTGTAATACGTTTAGGAGCTGAATCAGAACTTGAAATGAAGGAGAAGAAGGATAGAGTTGATGATGCCTTGAATGCAACTAAAGCAGCTGTTGAAGAGGGGATTGTACCGGGCGGAGGAGTTGCATTACTAAACTATTTCACTGATACTCCAGCCGACTTTGATAATGATGATCAAAAAGCTGGCGCGGATATTGTACATAATGCAATTCGAACTCCTTTCACTATTATGATGAGGAATGCTGGAATTGAAGATGTTGATTCAATTTTGAATGAACTAGATAGTTATGATTCATTATGTATGGGATATGATATACGTAATGGAAATGTAGTTGATATGGTTGAAGCTGGTATTATTGATCCTGTTAAAGTGACAAGGATTGCATTACAGAAAGCAGCTTCTGTAGCCGGGACGATGTTAACGACGAGTTGTGTTATTACTAACATACCGTCAGATAATGAAGACCAGGCAATGCAAATGCCAATGATGTAATGTCGACAGTTAAACCTAAAACATTATTTGATCACCTCGCTGGGATAACTTGGAAGAAAACTCCATGGGAAGATCTCAGTGAGGCAGATCGAAAGTCATTTACGCCATATTTGATAAATAGATTTCTATCAATGAACCCGGATTATATTGAGATAGTAGATATGTTTCAGCAGTATACAATCGGGCCGCTATCAAAGAAACATGTATATCAACTGTATTATGACCTGTTACCTAAGGCAAAGACGTTCGATAAGTATATTAAAGGTAAGAAGGCTACTAAGTATAATAAAGAACTAATTGAATTGTTAGCAGTTCACTTTGGAGAGTCTTATAGAGCCGTTACACAGTACTTGGAATTAATGCCGACTGAAGAAGTTAAAGCAATTGTTGAAATGTACGGTAAATCAGATAAAGAAGTTACGCAATTATTAAAACTGACAAAATAGTATAATGATGAAACTAAACGATTCGGATATTGAAACTATAATGGGTATGAGCGTGTTCCTGCTCCGAATCCAATCTTTATCGAAAGACATACCAAATGATCAAGAATTCGGTACAGCTGTACGTAGTATAGTCAATCAAATGCCGCTACTAACAGAATATAAAGTTACAGAGGATACTATGATATCAATAGGCGCCCGCAAGGAGTTTTATACGATAGACACTGATGATGATGACTCAGGATATTATTGGATATATGATATAACGGAAGGAATTTCAATTGTCCTTGAAGAAGATGGTCGAGCATATATCGACGTTCATGATACTGTTTATGACTGCGTGAATATACAGAGTTTGTATGCATTATCTTTAGTTTTTAGTCAATTTAATGAGCAATAATTATGGAGTACATTAAACGTTATATTAGACTTAAGCGTGATGATTTGATTGAACGGAAGTCTGATATCGATATTGATGATATAACTATCGCAGATTTCAAAGCATCTTCAATTACTATGAGAGAGATTGAGCTAGCACATTCTATATGGTTCGAGGATGAAGACGGCAATGCAAGACCTTTAAAACAACGATTGAATGAGTAAGAAGCCATTACGACTAGATAAAGACGAACTTAAGTGGGCGCCGATGGATCCTAAAGAGATACGTGAGGCTAGACAACGTATATATCAGCGCGACAAGGAACGGAAACGGCGAAAATATGAAGAGCATCAGAAGAAAGTAGAAGACCTAGAACGTAGGGCTGCTGCAATATTACAAATCGATATAGAACAAGTCCGAGAACTTAAGAAATACTTTAAGTCGAAATGAAGAAAAAAGATTTGGATATTGTTAGTTTACTTCATAAATTATATGCGATTAGACCATGACGAGCTCGATAAGCCAATGACGGAATGAATACATTTCTAGAATTTACGTTACCAGAACAGAAAAAAGATGATGTACGTATCTCATACTCACAGTATAGTATGTATGAGACTTGTCCTAAGAAATGGGAACTGACGTATATTAAGAAAGCTGCTCCGTATGAAGCATCTATTCATACAGTATTCGGAACAGCCTTTCATGAAACGCTACAACACTATCTTACTGTAATGTATCAGGAGTCTGCAAAAGCTGCAGACAATCTTCCTATTAATAAGATATTGCGTGATAATATGTATACAGAGTACCGTAATGCATATGGACAGATGCGCGAACATTTCTCTAACAAGTTTGAGCTCGAAGAGTTTTATGATGATGGCGTAGCAATTTTAGATTGGTTCAAAAAGAGACGAGGACAGTATTTTTCTAAGAAGACGGAAGAGCTCTTAGGCATTGAAATGTTAATTTATCATCCAGTGAGTAATGAAAACTCTCATGTGATGATGAAAGGTTTTCTTGATATTGTAATACGTAATAAGAAGACCGGACGTATAACTATCATTGATATCAAAACATCTACTAGAGGATGGAATAAATACCAAAAGAAAGATAAGGCTAAGATATCTCAATTAGTATTGTATAAAACATATTTTGCTGATCAGACAGGCATCCCTGTTGATATGATTGATATCAAGTATATGATTGTCAAGCGTAAATTGATTGAAGGTGCAATGTTTCCTCAAAAACGTGTAGTAGATTTCATTCCGGCATCTGGCAAGCCTACTCGTAACAATCTAGTGCGTTCTATTAATAGTTTTGTATCTAGTTGTTTTAATGAGGATGGTACGTATAATACAGAACGGCTATATCCTGCTATCGCTGGTAAGAATGGTAAGAATTGTAAGTATTGTCAATTCGCTGATAACGGAATGTGTCCTAAAGTAGATCGTATTAAAGAATGAAGATTGCAATGATAGGTAGTCGCCGGTATGAGAATAGACGAAAGATTCAAGATGCAGTTTTTCGTTTAAAAGAACGTTTTGGGGATGAGTTAATTATCATATCAGGCGGCGCAAAAGATGGAGCTGATAAGTATGTGCGTAAGTATGCAATTGACTTCGGTGTTACATACCACGAATATAATCCAGCACATACTACAATGAACTTGTATTCTCAAATGCCTAAGCATTATTATGGCAAGCCATATCATGTATCACAATTCCACCATCGCAATGGATTAATTGCAAAGGCTTGTGATAAGATGATCGCATTTATTTCGAGGGGGGATAAAGCTGATGGCACTAAATCTGCTATCAATCAGGCATTGAAACTAAATAAAAAAGTAACAATCATCACATGATAGAAGTTCTAGGATGGTTTAGTACGGCTTTAGTACTTGGCGGGTATATATTTAATGCTCGATTAAATACTACTACAGCATTCATACTATGGATACTGGGAGATATTGGATGGATAATTTATGATTGCTATATTGATAACTTTAGTCATTTAGTACTTAGCGCTGTAATCATCGGTATTAATGTATATGGAATGTTTAATCATAGTAATGGCAAAACCAAGGTTTAATAACCGTATACCATATTTATAATAAAGTTACGTAGGATATTTGAATGAATAAAATTGAGTTACCGAAGCTTCGACGGGTAGATCCGGATAAGCCAAAAAAACCAAAGATATTATTACTAAGCGATGATTTGCGTACGCATAGTGGTATCGCTACTATGTCAAATGAGTTTGTAATGGGCACGTGTGATAAGTACGATTGGGTACAGCTCGGAGCCATTATTAACCATCCAAATCACGGCCAGGTACATGATCTATCAGCTGATGTAGCACTACATACAGGCGTTGAGGATGCATCTGTTAAAGTTTATGCACATAACGGCTATGGAAATGCCGCTGTTCTTCAAGAAGTATTAAATATGGAAAAGCCAGATGCAATATTGCACTTTACAGATCCTAGATTCTGGCAATGGCTGTATGATATTGAACATCCTATACGTCAGCATATTCCTATCATGTATTATTGCATTTGGGATGATTTGCCTTATCCATTCTGGAATGAGCCGTATTACGAGTCTTGTGATTTGATAATGAATATCTCGAGACAAACACAGAATATTGTTAAGAATGTTATTCGGGAGAATCCAAAGCCAGACTGGGCTGTACAGTGGGTACCACATGGAGTTAACAGAAAGAAGTTCTATAAGATAGCAGATGACCACCCAGATTGGGAAGCGTATTCGAAATGGCGCGATAACTTTAAAAAATCTAACGATGTTGATTTCATATTCTTCTGGAATAACAGAAATATTAGACGTAAACAGCCGAGCGATGTAATTTTAGCGTTCAATGAATTCTGTGAAGGACTTCCGCCGGAAGAGTCTAGTAAGTGTGCGTTATTCATGCATACACAATTAGTAGACCCGAATGGCACAGACTTGTTAGCAGTTAAGAATGCTGTATGTCCTAAGTACAAAGTTATATTTTCAACATCGCCAGTTGACCAGCGTATATTAAACTTCTATTATAATATGGCTGACGTTACAATTAATATCGGGTCGAATGAAGGCTTTGGAATTTCTTGGTGCGAATCATTACACGCTGGCACTCCTATCATTAATAATGTGACAGGAGGATTACAGGATGGCTGTAGGTTCGAAGATAAGGATGGTGAGTGGATTGAATTTACGTCAGAGTTCCCTACCAATCATAATGGTACATTCCTAGATTGTGGAGATTGGGCTTTCCCAGTCTTCCCCAGTAATAGGAGTTTACAGGGCTCGCCTGAGACTCCATATATCTTTGATGATAGAGTCGATTATAAGGAACTAACAAAGGCAATGAAGTATTGGTATACAGCCTGTCCAGAAACTAGAGAGAATGCTGGACAAAAAGGCCGAGAATGGGTATTAGGTACAGAATCAAATATGTCAGCGAAACAAATGTCAGC
>Ga0099849_1000340_pt1 | contig 21270 bp, 16 predicted proteins | sample CB_VirMetaG_4_FD_78177 | JGI IMG/M metagenome (GOLD analysis project Ga0099849, IMG submission 78177) | Freshwater to marine saline gradient viral communities from Chesapeake Bay - CB_1508_1M Viral MetaG | ecosystem: Environmental > Aquatic > Marine > Coastal | place: USA: Chesapeake Bay... | reverse complement strand
TTGGTGATGAGGGTTGCCTTTCCGGTAGGACCTTGAGAGGCGAAACCCATTACACCAACGTTTGTTGAGTTTAGAGAGGGGCTGTAGTCTGACCAGTCCTTCTCAATTACATAGACTCCGGGGCTTACATATGCGGGCATTTTAGTGTTCTCCTATTAGACGTTTGTAATCTTCACCATTTGGCGTTGCTCGATATTCCGAATGAGTTGAGTAACGGCGTTAGCGGGAATGACGACAGATTTCTTGGACTCCAACCAAATGTGGTCGTACTGTCCAGAGGGTTGGCGTGCAACAATCTCAAGACCTTGGTGAGTTAGGTTTTTGATTTTTACGTGATTGGTCATTAGATTTACCTCTATTGTATTTAGACAGGATAGTGTCCAGGTAACGTAGATTTTTTTAACTTGATTTAGGCAAGGGGGCTCCTTTACCTAGAAAACTTTCCAATGTCTCAAGACCGTTTGTCTCTTCGAGGTAGACCTCGTAGTTCATCGTAACGATTTCTCCTGTATTGGTAAACTTAAAAACCTTGCTTGGTATGTAAGATTCCACATTGAAACGAACGATCCTTTTGAGAACGCGATCTTTTTTATCACCAATGTCTACCTGAAAAGAATCAGACACATCCTTGATGAAGGACTGGTAGACTTCATCAGGTCGAATATCAATCGGAAGGTTAGGACGGAACTTGAGAAGTACCTGCTCCGTAAGTTGGTTCACCTCTTCGACGTACTTACCCCAGATATTGACAGCGAAGGATAAGTTTGCTGCCACAGGCGCAAGCGCCATGTAACGCACGGCTCTCTGCTTATCAGAAAGCCAATACTTTTTTTCGACCAAAGCCTCCATGGGCTTTCTACGATCATTGGCAAGTTCAATGCCATCTAGTTGCAAAGACAGAAGAGGTAGCTGAGTAGACTTACCCTCCATGATCTTAGCGATGGCTCGCTCAGGGTTGGCGTAAATGATGTCTACAGTACGCAGCGTCTCATCGCCTTTCAAAACTTGAAGGTCGCCAAAAAGCTCTTTGATTCGTCGTGTAAATGCGCGATAGAAATCAGGCTTTTGAAACGTTGCAGTGTCTCGCAATGCCTGCATCTCATCACGGATCGCATCAATTGTCCAGTATGCGCCAGCCATTAGTACACCTCATCCTGCGGGAAAGCTTCATCTGTGCGAAGAATATCTTCATCGTCGCGAAGGACCCTTGCAGCACAGCTTAGATGATAAACGCCATAAACATCGAACTGATCTTCTTGAACCTCGAAGACTTCGTACTTGAGGTTTTGGAACTGAGGCTGTAGAATATCTCCTGGGATGAGAGGGCGTCCAACAAGTTTCTCGATATAACTTTTGTTAAACGTAAAGATCTGCTCGCTAGTAACTTCGATGCCAAACTCAGTAAGGTTTTCTTCTAACGCCTGAGGCTCGTAATGGCCTTGAAGTACGACGGGGGTATTAGAGATCGTCTTCTGGGAAGCCTCTCCATACAGATCGTCAGCCATACTCTCTCGCCGGAAAAACTTATACAGCAGAATCTTGGAGCCGCCAAGACGAATAAGCTCGTCGTCCACCATATTAAACAGTTCAATGTCGGGGTTCTCCAGGTCGTATAGATTCAACATATCGTTGAACTCCGACGCGGTGTCCCCTACGATTTCATGATTCGTTCTGAACTGTTTTCTTTTCGACATTAGAAGGTACTAAATGCGGGAGGCTCTTCAATCTCGGTCATTAGCTGCTCGACAAGTTGCTCTTGCTCTTTATTGCCTTGTTCTATCAAAGCATCGCCGTTCAACGTCGCGCCTCCAGCAGGAGAAGGCAACTGCTGATACTTACCGCGAATCTGTCCCAGGATCACCTTGCAGATAGCAAGGCTGAATCGCTGAATCCAGTTAACAAAGTATGGGTGCAGAGAAGTACTATCAATCGCCTTGAACTCCACAAGAACTTCTTCAGCAATGGTGGGAGGAGGTGCGATGTTTAGATATTTATTGTTTACAATATTAAACGTACCGTCGTTACCGAGAATCTTTCTCATCATCTCCAGGTGTGAGATGGTGACATAGTAATCTCCTACAGAGAAATCCCTGAATAAGAAGTTATCTTGAAAGTACTTGATAAAGAAATCAAACTCTAGAGTTCCATTACCTTGGCTGAGACTTAAAAGATTCTTTCGGTATACTGCGTTTCTAAAGTTATTTGTTACTACCGAAGGTAGTTCGTACAAAGAAACACCGCTCCTAGTTGCAAAGGTGCAGAATTGAGTACACCAGTCAGGTGCATGGTAGTCTAGCTTTGAGATAGCCTCGTCAATTGCCGTCTGGATCTGAAAATCCGTAAGCTCTACTCGAACAACAGGAAAGCCTAAGCGCGCTAAAACAAAATCTTTAATCGACTCATAGAAATCTGAGAAATGGGCCTCATTCTTAAATCGACGACGATTCATATTATCGTAATCGACATCGCCAGGATAGTCCCATTGCTCTAGGATCGAATAACTTCCGCTCACTTGACCGAAAGTATTGCCATACCTAGTTTGAGGTTTGAAGGGCCTATAACTCATCTACTCACTCCTTCTCAGTAGTGGTCTTGCGGCGGCGAGCTTTTGTCGTTTTTTCTACGGTGGTTTCTTCAGTGGTAGTTTCGGTTACAACAGGGGCTTTGGCTTTAGCGCCTTCAACTTTAACGAAGCTAGGAGTTGAAACAAGCTCATCCAGTTCAAGGGTGCAAAGACCGTCCAGTGTAATTACGCCTTTGGATGTCCATAACCGAACGGGCGTTTGTTGGGTGTTAATATATTTCATAACATATCCTCCAATGTATATAGAGAAATAAAGAGAGCCGCACTTGAAAAAGCACGGCTCTCTTATTAGTTAGTTAGTGGGGATTACTCAGGAGTTACCACCAACAGCACCCGGACGGAAGAGGAAGTTGCTACCCGCACCGATGATTCGGATGATACGGAAGAAGCGAGACTCGGGAGTCACAGCAGCCTTGCCGTAGCGAGTGAGCAGACCCTTGCGGGGCTGGAAGGTCTCAGGATCAGTGATCGTGGGAAGCATCTGGAGTGGGATGTACGGAGAGTACACGAAGCCCGCGTCCATTGGGGAGCTACCCTTGTAACCCATGAGAATTTCGTCATCGGGGTAGAGAGGATCGACGTAGACATCGAACATGCCCTGGAGTTTACCAGCGTAGTTGATGTTTGCGCCAAGCTGACCTTCCCAGTTACCAGCCCTGACACCGCCCTCAAGCTTGGAGGCAGAGTTAAGGATAGCAGCGACGAACGGAGAGGTGATGATGTAGTTACCAGCACCACGGTAGGTCGTCTTGTAGATGTCCTGCGAAGCGAAGTTCAGGGTAGCGAGAAGGTTCGCGTAAGCCTGACCAACGTGACGGGGAGCAAGGTTGAGCGCCGTCGAAGCAAAGTCTACGAAGAAGACGTTCTTGCGGGTCTGGTAAAGACCGCCGCCTGGAGCCTGTCCAGCACCAGTGATGTCATAGGTGAACGAGCTAGGATCGAAAGCCTGACCATTTCGACCAGCACCCGTAATCAGGTTGCTGTTAGGCATGTCCATCAGGCTGCGCTCGAATCCACCACCAGTGATGTCGTAAGCAATACCGCGCATATCCTCGATAAGCTCACGGTCAATCTCAAGGGCAACTTCCTTACCGAGAAGGTCAGTAAGTTCACGCTCAAGATCGAGGTTGTGGTAAGCACGAAGGTCCTGAGCCGCCTCAAGAGTCCACAGAGCGCGGAACTTACGAGTACGGGCAGTAACGGGCTGCTGCTCGATATGGAAGTTAATCTCAGGGATTACTCCGTTTGGAGTAGCGTCAAATGCAGAGATATCTGCAAGTGTGCTAAGTCCCGTGGGGAAGTTAATTGTTTTACCAAGAACCTCACCGCTCGAAACGTCGAAGCCGACAGTCGTCGAGGAAAGGGGGAACGAAGCAATTTGACCACCAACGGTAGCAGAAGGACGCGAAACGTCACCAGAGAGCAGGCCGCTCGTGGTGTTCAGCGCCGAAAGCTCGCCAGTATCAACAAGGTCATCGAGCGAGGACCCAGTAGCGTACTGAGAGCTTGCGTCAAGGATGGTCCGCTGAGCGTAGGTAAGGTCGTACTTGCCGTAGATAGTCTGACGACGCTCATCAGTCAGGCGGTCGTATCCAAGATAGAAGATCTGGGAAACAGGACCCTGCATGGGCTGAACGCCAACAACTTTGTTAGCAATGAGTTCGGGGAAGACCCGACGAACAAGTGGGAAGGCAAATTTCTGGAACGTGCCAATGGAGCCAACGGTAGTTGGCCCTGCGCCTGGGGTCGCCTCGGAGAGCATTCCATCCTTTTGAGACTCGTTCAGAATATGACGAGCTTGGTTCTCAAGTAGGACGGCGGTAGTCTCACGAGTGTACGAGTCGCTGACACCTTCGAGAATCGGACTCCACTTATCAACTAGAGTTTGCGATGTTTCTTTGTTTAACATAATTTAAAAGCTCCTTATTGAAGTTTGGACAGTCGAATTACGTCCTCATTCAGGAAGAAATTCTCCCGAGCCGAATCGGGAAGACCTTGGGATTCATGATTCTCGTTGGTAATCATGACCGCCGACTCTGAGGACTTGAAAGGAACTTCGGCTTTTTCCTGTTCAACAACAAGTGCCTCTGAGAGTTGGCTAAGTTCAGTCTCTTGATGGTCCAACTTGGACTCCAGGAGGCTGACTGTTTTAAGTGATTCGTTGAGTTGCGTTTGGACGGCTTCAAGCTCATCCTGCAACTTCGCGTTTGCTGCTTCATGAACTGCGACGGCGTTACCGAAGTCTTCGCCGTCAATCTCACCAGCGACGATGGTCTTGATGGCTTCGAACACCTTGTAGGCACGAACCATCTTGTCTTCCGACTCAAGTTCCTGCCGCGCAGATTCTTTGAGATCCTCAATCTTGGTACGAAGGAAAGCTTTGACCTTCGTCTCAATCATGACAACCTCTTCCGCAACACGCTCCTCAACGACCTCATCGAGTAAAGAAGCTACCTCCTCGATTCCAGCCTCGGTGAGACCTTCGGGGAGTGCTTCAACTAATTTATCGAGATTTGTGCTCATGATAATCTTGGGTTGCTACGAGTATGTACTATACGGCTGATGCGAGTGTATTTTATTTTTAAAGTTTGCCCAGCCGCCGCTTGAGTGCAGTGATGTAAATCCGATCATTGTGAAAATGCTCAAGCTCTTCCACGATAGGTTCACGGAGTTCGTTTAGTTGTTTACTCTCGGAAAGGGAAGGGAAAGCGTCCTGGCTAGACGGCTCCGACACCATGTCGAAAGTAATCATGTTGTAGTTCTCACCTACGACGTAATTCGAACCAGACTCGTCTAAGTCCATCGAACCCGTACCTCGCGATGAGATACCTAACTTAACACCCGCCCTCAGAAGCTCTGTAAGAACTTTTCCGGCGGGTGTGTTCAGAACCTCACCCTCTCCCATTACGTGGTTACCTTGCATTGAAAGCTTGGTGATAACGTGAGAGACGTTTCCAAGGTGAACAATCTCATCGGAGGGGTGGTCAAGCTCACCAAGAAGTTGGCGAGATTCGATCTTCGGCTGAAGCTTCTTTACTTCACGCTCAAGAAGGGGGCGATTATAGATGCGCTTGTTGCCGTTCGGACGTTCGGCCTCAGAGAAGATACCTTTGAACTTCATGGGTCCCCCAGACTTCCCTTCGGAAAGAAGGGAGATTTCTCCGAACGAAAAGATATCTCTAATAAGCATCACTTAATCTCCTGGGTTTCGTTAAGAATAGCGTCGATGAAGAGTTCAAAAGACTCCTTCTTGACCTTCTTTTTCTTCTTAGCCTTGCCCTTCTCAACCTTGCTAAGAGCCTTGTCCACGGGCTCGATCTTTACAGTGTCCTTGCCCATATCAGCTCCGTGAGTGCTGTAGGCGCGAGAAGCGGTCATCTGAGGACCGACTCCGATACCGCCAACGCCCGTAACTTCACGAAGAATATCGCGAGCCTGTAGAAGGATCTGAACCTGCGCCTCCCCCAGACGGGAAGAGCCGCACGACTTCTTCTTGGCCGTCTTCTTCTTGGCGACCGCTTTCATCTTTTTCTTAGGAGCGGCCTCGTCATAAGATTGCTCCTCATTGAGATGCTTTGTGGATTCGTTCATCATACTCTCGCGTAGCTTGTCCGAAAGCTCAGGAAGCTCCGGTTCGTTGTAAGGGTTAGAAAGTTGTGACTGAGCCTTGGACGGGCTGCTAAGGGCACCCCCAAGAATATCATCAGCCATTGCCATGATACTCTTATCCATGTCTTCAGTCCTCGTCGCCGTCGTCGTCGGACATGCCTGGCTTGGGCTTGTCGCCCATCTTAGCCTTCATCTTGTCGGCCATCATAGCCTTCATCTTGTCCTTCTTCTTGTCCTTCATACCTGGCTTGTCCATGCCTGGCTTGGGCTTGCCGGGCATCATTTTTTCCTTCTTCATATCGCCGTCGTATGCCTCGTCAACTTCTTCATCATCAGCGAAGTCGGACTCGGAAAGCATGCAAGCATAAAGATTGCCGTCGCCGTCTTCGAAAACACCTTCGAGGATGTAATCAACTTCATCGAACTCAACGAACTCAACGAGGACTTCTTCGCCACTCTCATCAAGTGAGACGGTGAAGGTTTCATCAAGCTCCTGAAGACGAATGTAGTGAAGACCGTCTTCAGCCTCAACGACCTCTTCGGTCAGGGCGAAGCGAGCATCTTCGAAAGCATATACGTCAACGTGAACTTCCTCCTCGGAGGGCACTTCATAGCCCGCGCTCTCCATGAGGCTTTTAGCGTGTGCATCGGAAACGCGAGTGAATTGCGATTCGTTGTTTAGGTATTTCATTGTTCCTGTTCCTTATCGAGAGTGGAAATCATTCCCTCTAGTTTATTTAGTCGGTTCGTATATTCGTCTACTTCTTTTTTACTTGCTGTATCCGATAGACTGATAAAATTCTTTGCCCAGGCTCTTCCTCGCTTCGTTACAAGGGGTACGAGAATAAAGATAATCACGTACCACCAACCCAAAGTATGGAGTAATGCACTCAGGCTGGATACGAAAGCTTGCCACGGGCTTTGAGGAATCTGAGCCGCAATATTCTGTTGCGCCTGCTTTTTAAGATCAACATTAGCACGTTCGGCCTGCTGTAGTTGCGAAGCCCCGATACCTACTGCCGCGCCAGCAGCAGCGCCCCCAGGACCAACGACGGATCCAGCAGCAGCGCCTCCTGCACCATAAAGCATGGTTTCAAGGGACTGGCATGCAGGAGTTAGCATTAAACAAACACTAAGAGTTATATTCCGTAGTAATGTAGCCATCAATAATTAAGGTGTGGTTAACATCATCGCTTCCGGTTGCATAGGTCTGAATACGTAGAACTACGGTGCCGTTAGCAAGTGATTTATTTACAGGGGCGTAGAAAGTATTGACACCTCCATAATTCCTTCGAAGATCTCCGCCCGACTGTGCGACTCCCCACATCGAAATTAGTCGGAACGGGAGAGACCCTCCCTGCATGTATACTCGGTTAACGTCGTCGGTATCATTACCTCCTCCGTCACTAAGAATTCTAAACTGCACGGCCACAATTCCTTGACGATCAAAAGGAGGGATCTTAGTAGTAATATCCCACTCCCTAGGATTGGCGGCAGTACCCAAGTTACTAACCCTTCCAAATTGAAATACAACCTCTTGCGTGGGTAGGAACTTATGCCTTTCTACGGGAATCGAAATACCGCCGCCCACTGAGTTCTCCAGAGCCGCAATACGCCCTTCATGGTTTAGACCATTCGGAGTAGGTCCAGGTGCAGTGCCCTGAACATCTACCTTAAGCTGAGTTACATCCTCCACGACCTCAGTTACCGTATTATTGAGGGCGTCTACATTCGCGGTGTTTTGATTAACCTTACCCTCAAGCTCACTAACTTTCTGGTCGATTCGATCGACCTCAAACATCAGACGCGAATCAGTTACAAACGGGTTCGAACCAGCCGGGTTATTAGAAGTGAGGATTGCAGCGCGCTCGTTGTAGGTAAGCTCAGTGCTACGAAGGAACGGACGAATATCAAGTACGTTCTCAATAGGGATTGGCTGTCCCGTAACATACCCTTGAGGAACTCGGACGTAAGCGACGGGAAGCGTGAATGCAGCTTGTGTTTCTACCTGCTGACCTAGAATGACGCCCTGAGATGTTCGGCCACCGCCTTGAGGGTGCCATGCAAAGTTCGTAAGGTCGTCGGGCGAAGGTACGCTGCCGAAGTTCGTACCAGTAGTAATCTCCGAGGATGCCATGCCAGTCATACGACCCGCCAAACGCCCAGTCTCAGTCTCAAACCTGCTTCCGTTAGCTTGAACTCCCGCAGCTTCGTCTGTCCTGAAATACGCGCCTTTGATAATGCCAACCGACGCTAGTGGAATGCCGATATTTGTATGATCGGTATCCAGCGCGCCTGTGGCTTTAATGTAAACTAGATCCAGACGTTCCGCAGGCGCACTATTGGCGTTGAACTCCGAAGGATCAAAAGACTCAATCACGACGGATTTATCAGAGCCGTCGCTGTTCTGATAGAGTTCCACTACGGAGGTACGGCCAACGCCTCGGGTAAAGCGAACAAAATCGTCCGCAAGTGTCGTGGAATTTAGTCCCTGGGTTCCATCGAAAGAGGTGTTGTTGAAGTTAGCATCGCTATCTCGCATCATTCGCCAACCACTTTCTCGACTCGCGGGAAGCTGCATGCGGGCGTTAAATTTTCCAGGACGAACGTAAACCTTTCCAAAATCTTCGGTTGCTCCCGTTGTAGGCTCAACCCATGCCTTTAGATCGGCCAATGCTGTGAAAGGGAAAGCTCCTTTGTTGCTATCTCCAAAACCTCTTACGGTCGCTTCTAGAGCGCCGAGACGCTCTTCAAGAACAATGTCGTTATCTAATAAATCAGTAAGAGGCAAGTTATCGACTTGCCAATAATAAGGATCGTTCGGCTGATAAAGCCTGATTGCTCTGTTAATGTTTGCCATTATACTAACTGATTCAGTTCAAATATATTTAGTGATCTCACACCAACTCCAAAGGAAGTTAGGAAAGTATCCGTATCTCTAGCGATACCGCCTTCAGTATCTGTGCTCTTGTGAATGGATAGTAAGTTTACTTTCTTACTGGCTGCATGCTTGGCGTTTGCAAACAGAGATGCAGCAGACTCATCAAGCCTGTTATTGAAATACCCTTCCCAGTCAAGGCGAAGAGGAGGGATAGCAAACCCTGGGTGAAGCTGTCCATCGTACCACTTTAGAGGCGTACCTTCAGTCATTCTTGCGTGGGTTACTAGCCCGTTATTCTTACCCGGAGCCTGGTAATATCCTACGAGCCCTCTGCCAAAAGCGGGTAGTGCCGAGGTGTAGCTATACGTCGGGAGATCAGTAAAATCATAATCTCCTACTGCTTGAGCGAAAGTAATATCGCTTAAGCTGTAAGCATAATCCGCAGGCATCTGATAACCTTGCGCGTTTACTTGGTCATAAGGCGAACCACCATCTAGAGAAGAGGTTTCAGTTAAGATATAAGTTCCTGAACCGCTTAAAGCATAAGAGGTCTCTTCGAGAGTTTTTAGATCACCGTCGCCTCCAACCATTAGACGGAATGGGCCATGGTTATCAAACTGTGATGAAGTATACTTATTCTCTGTGGCAAATCCATATTTTCCATAGTAGTCGCACGCTGCCCCGTTCCACCACCGACCAGTTGGACCGTGCCAGTTATTGTTTACGCTTTCAGTTTTTGTATCATTACCATTTAAGAATGTTCTAAAAACTCGAAGACGAGAATCATTAGAAATATTCCAGATATGAATCCTAGAACCAAAGCCTGAGAGTACGAAGTCGTCTGCTGTAAGATAATCCCCATCTTCAGCGTAAGCGAACTGGCTGCCTCCCCCTTCAAACGGGTTTGGGGAGCCAGCCTCGCCCGGCGTGGTCGGGGTAGGTTCAATAACGCTAGTAGTTGTAGTAGTGGTTGTAGTAGTGGTTGTAGTTGTAGTAGTGGTTGTAGTAGTTGTCGTGGTTGTAGTAGTGGTTGTTGTGGAGGGGGTTGAAGTTGTAGTAGTTGGGGGTGTAGTAGTGGTTGTAGTAGTGGTTGTTGGGCTTGTAGTAGTGGTTGTTGTGGAGGGGGTTGAAGTTGTAGTAGTTGGGGGTGTAGTAGTGGTTGTAGTAGTTGTGGTTGTAGTAGTGGTTGTAGTAGTTGTGGTTGTGGAGGGGGTTGTAGTAGTGGTTGTTGTGGAGGGGGTTGAAGGTGTAGTAGTGGTTGTAGTTGTAGTTGTAGTAGTAGTTGTCGTGGTGGGAGGTGGAAGTGATGTAGTGGTTGTGGTGGTGGGAGGCGTAGTTGTAGGACTTGAAGTCGTGGGTCCTCCACCAGCGGTAGTAGTAGTAGTAGTTTGCGAAGTCGTAGTGTCACCCGGGCAGATACAACACTGATCCGCGATCCAACAAGTGTCCGTGGTGAAGGAAGCGGGGCCAAAGTTGTTCATATCGTCAATGAACTCGGTGCCCGATCCGTGCCAGTTATACATCACTCCTGACACGGAGGAGGCGGGCATTCCAAACTTGAAATTAACTAGCTCAACATCTACGTCGCTACCGTCAACGGCACGAACACACATTCCGCCCGTGCTTCCACTAGGCTGCTCAGAGATGTCTGCCACGAGCCCTGAGTCTCTTTGGAAACGTCGAAGATCATCCCCAAGGACGACCGCTCTGTCTGTTGCTCTTAAGTTAGTAGCCACTGAGAAAGCATTAGGGAAGAACGCCATGTAACCGCCCGACGTTGCCCCGATAAACCTGTTACTCTCAACGATTGGGCCGTATGAGGATGAGGTATCAGCGGACGCACCAAGACCAAACATTCTAATTTTAGAGTCTTTTGATGCAACTAAACAAGCGCGACTAGAGTGAAGCTCTACTTGGGTGTGGTTGGCCGAAGACTCAAGGCCAAACTTAGCTGTATCCAAGCCATTGATAAGTTCGGTAGGCGGTCCAAAATAGATCTCGGAGTTATCCTCGCATAGAGCATCAACGCCCCAACGCGAAATTTTGGTTGGCCCGATGAAACTAATCTTGGACGATCCTTTCGCGTATAGAGGAGTGGATACATAAAGATACCTAAGTTCCTTCGCGCTATCTACAACATCATTCGAGGTAATGGCTGTCCACCTGTCCGAGAAGCCTTGAAGAACAAGGTTAGAGCTTCTAGTTACGAGAGCCGCTGCACCCTGGCGCACGGAGCTTAAAGAGTTTCCCGTGTATGCAAGGCCAATGATATGCCCTCGTGAGTTGCTGTCTAATGTGATCGCGGGCGCTGGCTGATTTCCTGGTAGACCTCCGTTTCTCATAAACGAATAAGCCGACACATCAGTATCAGAAGAATCTAGCGGAGTGTTACCTCCCCAGGACCCGACATTAGAAAAGAGTTCTACATCAGGGTGTACAGCGATATTAGAGTTATTTTCCGCGATAACGTTGATGCCATTGTAATCACAATGGAAGAACTGAAAGCCAGACACGTTATCAGAAGTGCCTCCAAACTGTCCAATGAAATCTGCATGCTTACCGTACAGAAGATCAGATGAGTTTAGCTTGAAGCCGTAGTCTCGGTTATCGTCTACGCTGAACTGGGGGAGGCAGATCTTTGAGTGATCTGCCTTAACGCCTGAGAGGTTAAGGAAAGCGCCTAAGCGCCCATCGAAATCCAGAACGGAGTTTTTAAGCTTGAGTCCTAGTTTATGTCGGGTGGTTTGAAGGTGAGCAGTGATTGTGTCGCTGCCTCCCGCATTCTTAGAGTACGTATTAGTGCTCTCTTGATCGCGAGTTCCGCCACAGATAAGAGAATTAGTTGCATTAATACCTATCTCCATACCGTCACTTACAATACGCATATGACGCCCTGCGCGCGAAACAGAAGATGTATCAAAAACAAGTTTTGAATTGTAAAGGTTAATTCCAGCCCCACGACCCTCAGAGTCCAGAACACTATCATCAACCTTAGCAATTCTCTGAACAACCAGAGACCCAGCCGAACTAATTTTACTATTAGTCGCAAGGATGCCGTTCGTTCGGCAGCGCGCTACGGCAAAATCCTCTAACAAAACATCGGAGTTGTTTAGTTTAAGTCCTACGTCTGCGCTGTAAGTTGCCGATGTTCCTACATTATCGAAACCGTCAATTAAAATACCTTTTAGTTTTACTCGATTACAATCACGGATAGAAATCGAACTAAAGAAAGATCCATAAAGAAGAGCAGTTGCAGTATCCCCCGCCTGTACCGTATTACGCAACTCTATCAGATTAGCACTTGTGTCGTTTGAAGAGGGAGTAATTGAAGCACTCACGACTGGATCCGCGCCCGCGATGACTGTATACCCTCCAGTTGAGAAAGTTGAAGGTCCGCTACTAAAGCCAAAAGCGAACTTGCTTCCACCGGGCGTGGAATAAGATGACGCCATAAACTCACACTGCTGGCATTCTTTCTGCGAATCAGGCGATAGCTGAGAAAATGCGCGGCTTCCAGACGCCCAGAGCGAAGCGTCAAAGGTAGAATCTCCTGTTCTAGTGCTGCTGGCATTTAAGATACTTTGCTGCAAGGCAGTGGATTCCACGGACAGAATTGAAACTACGCCGTCACGAGTAAAGGTTCCGCTAACCTGCGCTTCAGTATCTGAGGCGTAGTTCAGTCCCCGAATTTCAATAGCGCCTCGTCCTTCACAGGTAATGCCAACGAGAGAGAGTGCGCCAAGCTCGTAGTAACTTGCGATCTCGATAAGAACAGGATAGTTTAGAATCCTCGGCAGCGCATCAACAGCTTCCTGCGCTGTTTGATAGACGCCTGCGCTAGGGTCTGTAGCCGCAGAAGAGGAAACAACAAGGGTAACGCCAGAGTATTCCTGACTGCCAGGAAATCCCGCGAACTGTTTGAGATAGTCGTAGCGAGACTCTAGGGTTGTGATTGACGAGTTGTCTTGCTCGTAGTTATAAAACGTGCTTGGGTCATAATGAAATACATCAACATAGTTCGTGTCAATGACTTGCGAACCTCCAGAAGCCTCATAGTATTCATATAACCTGTTCATTAGACAAGACGATTTAGATCAAACATGTTTAGAGATCTTACACCCAGGCCGAAAGTGGGGTTGCCCGAGTTTGTATCCCTACCTTCACCACCAATGCTCGGTGAGGTGCTGGCTCGATAGATCGAAAGAAGGTTTACTTTCTTACTAGCCCCGTGCCTAGCGTTGGCAAATACATTAGCCGCCGACTCATCCAACCAGTTTCGAATGTAGCCCTGCCATCCCAAGTGTAGAGGTGGGAATGGGAAGATTGGATGTAGCTGACCCTCGTCCCATTTCATTCCTTGACCTTCAACCATGCGGGCATGAGTCATGACGCCATTAATTTTTCCGGGCTCATCAGCCTGCCCAGCTAGACCGCGACCGAAGACCGGCTCCGCACCAGACACAGATCCTGGCTCTAGCCCAACATGGTAGGAGAGGGTGTCCTCTGCACCAGGAGTGTTAACAGCCAGATCAAACATTGTCTGATAGCCTTGGCTATTTACTTGATCCATGGGAGAACCCCCCTGCGTCATTTGAGTATTGAGGGCAAGACCTTGATAATCAACCTCAGAATATGTCTTAAGATACCCGCGATGAGACCCGACCACTCGGAAAACTCCTAAGTTGTAGAACCCGTTAACTTCAGACCCTAGCCCTTTTTCAGTAAGGGCGCTGGCAGCGAATCCGAACTTACCATAGTAATCACAGGCAGCACCATTTTGCCATCGCCCAGTAGGGCCGTGGTAATTATTATTGATGCAGTTTGTTTGGGGATTTTGGCCGTTTAGAAGCAAGTTAGCTGCATGCATACGTGAGGTATCAGCGATGTTCCACATATGGATTCGGGAGCCGATGCAGGAGAACTCATAATTCACTCCCGAGAACGTCGAGTTTTCCACATCAGCCCCTTCTTGGCTCATAGTCACAACAGGTTCATAGATATTAGCCTTCCAGGTTTCCGTAGGGGATGGGATTGTAGGAGGTATGACTGTCCCTGTAACTGTCGTAGTCGTAGTTGTAGTAGCAGGGGTTGTGGGTGCTGTGGTGGTAGTTGTCGGAACAGTGGTAGTCTGATCGCAGCAAGAGGTAACCAGATCGCAAATATTGAACGCAGGGGAGGCAGCAACTCCACTAGCAGCCGACCCGTCATATTCACAGCCCGTGCCGTTGTAGTTATAACAAACTCCAGAGACATCAGAAGGTAAGCCATCATTTCCTATGCGGAAATTAACCATGTTCACATCGACTTTACTCGCACCTACAGCACGTACACACATGCCTCCAGTGGTCACTCCGCTGTGATCGTTGTCGCTGAACGCGGCATCGGTTCGTGAAAACAGACTAAAATTATCTGCCCCATAGAATGTGGAACTTAACTGCTCTGTAAATCCGTTAGGAGAAAAGCGCATGTAGCTTCCTGAGGTAGCTGATACGAAAGTGCTGGAAGCGTCAAAGGTTTGGTTAATGTCCGTGGAGTTGTCCGCATCAAGCGAGCTACCGCCCAGGGACTTGATTTCGATCAGAGATTTTTCATTCGCGACTAGGCATGCACGGTTGGCGTGAATATCAACCTTGGTGTGGTTATCGGTCGAAGATAGACCGAAACGTTCGTATGCAGGAGTCCATACGGTGTGATCTTCTGTAGGAGGTCCAAACGCGGCGCGAGAGTTATTCTGAGCGAGAACGCCAACACCTGCACGAGCGATCTTGGTCGGACCTGTAAAGACGACTTCGGAGTTGTCTAGAGCCGCTACAGCCGCAGTGGTCCAGTTGTTCTTGAGAGTAACAGTGCCGTAGGACCCAAAGCAGGTTGCGCCTCGCTCGGTTCCTCGGAAGACTCCCTGAGAGTTTTCGCTGACCTGGACACACGCTCCTGCAACGCCCGCTGCCGCTCCATTGAAAGCGACGGATAGATTGACGAACTCAGCATCAGAGTTATTATTCAGGATGATGTTCGGAGCCTTGTAAGCCCCTAACCCGTATGTTCCATGATTGCTCATGATCCACATATCCGCTCCCGTTTTAACTCGATCTGTTTTACCGCCCCATCGCGCCATCAAAGGAACAAACTCTACGCCGTCATGCGGGGCGATGGAAGAATTTTTATCGACATGTACGTTGATGCCGTTGTAGTCGCAAGTGAAGCCTGGTTTGGTGGTTCCACTAAAAGCTGAATACCCACTAAGATCGTCTGAGTCTTTCCCGTAGAAAAGATTAGAGTGATTTAAGTAAAAGCCCTTCTCTTGATTCGTGTCTACGCTGAACTGTTGGAATGTGAGGTTTGATTGGAATGCTTCAATTCCATTGATGTTGCAAAATACTTCAGTGCGGCCATCCAGATCGTAAACCGAGTTTACCAGCTTAATACCCGTTTGGTTGTTGTGAATGTACAGACGAGTGGTTCGCGCATCTAGTACACCCGCATTTTGACCCGTGGCTGCGACTGTATTTGAGTTGATAGCGCCGCCTGTAAGTAAGGAGTTATTAAGAGAGATGCCTACCCCGCACTTTGAGATGTTTCTCATAGCGCCATAGCCCGTAACGTAGGCATACAGGTTGCTTGAATCCTCGGGGCTAAACACGATGTTTGAATCGGTTGCAAAGAGACCAACGCCTTCGGAGGGGCGAGTGCCGTCAAGATTCCTTTCATACACGCGGTGAATGAGGAAGTCGCCCCTGATACTCACCGTGGAGTCCTGCACATTGACGCCCGTTTTTCTAACGCGGCAAATCGCAGTGTTCTCAAGTAAGACGTTTGAGTTCGTAATGTACAAACCCGTGTCGCACAGGTAGGACATTTGGTTAGGGTACTGGGAATCTAGTCCTGACGCCGAATCAATGCAAACGTTCTTTAGCTTAACCTTGGAGCAATTTTTGATCTCGACCTTATTGAAATACGCCCCCCACCAAACACTTTGGATTGGATCGACCGCAACGGGAACATCCCGCGCCTCAATCAAAGACTCACCCGCGCCGTTTCTAGTCTTGGGGCTAGGGTCCAGAGCAATCGTCGATTCCTCGTCTGTAGTGTAGTAACCTAAAGAATACTCATGGTTCGCTGTCGCTAACGAACCTCCAGGAAACAGAGAAGAAGCATCTCGATTGTATTGAGGGGAGAACGTGATCGTTTGAGCTTCGTTTTGTGAATCAGGTAAGACGGAAGTAAAAATGCGTCCGTTCCGGCTCCACCCTTCCAAGGAAAAGCACGTAACCCCTAGGTTTGTTGAAGAGGTGGTTACGATATTAGCACTAATACTTGAGTCCGCGTAAGGGGAAAAAGTGCCAGGGGGGACGACGGTTTGGTCGTGGATCGACGTAATCATAGTCTGAACTACGCCCGAAGGACCCGCCTCCGTAGTAGCTTGGACAGTGGATACATCTCCGTATGTATGACTCCTCGCAAGTTGGAGGCATTCAATCTGAAGAGCGCCGTCACCTTCGCAGTGAATATCCGCAAGATTAAGGTCACCGAGATTACCGTAATCACAGATCTCGATCAAAAGAGGGAACCGCAGCCTACGAGGCACAACCTCTAATGCATCCTGAACATTTTGGTATACGCCTAGAGCGGAGGCAGACTTAGGAGCGTCCGCACTTACGGTGAGAGTTACGCCAGTAACATCCGTCAGTCCCAGATATTGACGGAGCACGTTGGAGCGCGTCTCCAAGTCTAGGACAGGAAGGTTATCCTGCTCCCAGTTATAAAAAGAACTTGCATCAAACTTATGCACTTCGGGGAAGGCATACCCTGAAAGGGTCTGACCTCCTCCTGTCACATCAAAGTATTCGTATAGCGGGCTCATCAGAATTCAATTGTCCATCGGAATAGCACAGAGAAGCTGTCCTTCTTCTCTAACGGTGTAAAATACCTATAGGCGCATAAGTAGCTACCATCGGTCGCAGAGCCGTCAGGGTTTCGGCTGAACAGACCGATCTCATTGAGTGTTTCTCCTTCGCAAGCTTGATCCCCCACAAAGATTTGATACATCACACGAGTTGGGCTGATCTTCTTGATATAAGGGAACGGGATTACTCCGAACGCTTGGTCTGCGGCTGGCGTGCCTGAGCTTAGATCATGAATGCTTAGTTGGAAGTTGGCGGTGCCGTAATCCCCTGACGCTAGGGCAGAGGAAAGTTGTCCTGTGCCCGAGACCTGAAGGCTCGACGCCCCAGACACGCCTAGCTGAAAGTATACGATCTGAAATCCTGAAATATTATCCACCGCAGGACTGGAGAAAGCCTTGAGAAGCGTATGGCCCATGCCTGAGGTGATAACATTCTGCTCAGAAAAATGAACTTCCTCGCGACCGTCTGGGTAAAGTTTGAGGATCTCCAGATGCCCGCGAGGTGCCGAGTTTTCGTAGTTCAGTATTGTTTCCATTATAAGAAGTTAATCTCCCAGACAATTCGAAGAGATGGATTTGTAAGTCCACTTGCAATTGTAATAGGTTGCCTAAAAACTTTTTTGGCTAATAATTTAAATACAGGATTGCGATCAGTATCTGTTACGTTATATAGCTCTCCAGACGATCCGGGCTTATCGTAGACAGAACTTAGGCTGTACCCGTTATCCAGGAGCTTGGCGTAGGTTTTATCAATATCAAACGCCCACAGACCCATCGCTCCAATACCGCCTTGTAGATCGAAGAAGTTTACATCCGTCGCGGACAGATCAATCGTATGGACGATGGAGCTTGTCGTAGTGCTTACGGTGAATCCCGACAGGTTGAAGTTGGCATCACCTTGCCCGCTGTACACAAACCCATCAGAGTTTACACAACCTGCAATATTATGTGTGCTCGCAATTACACCCGTAGACCCTGACAGTGCCGAGGTTGCGGGGTCGGGTCCCCAGTTAGCTGAACCTAACGCACGAGCCTCGGATATACCAGATACGGGGATCTCAATGTTATTAGTGAACTGTCCTAGGCGTCCAGCAGGAAGCTTGGCAGGTTGTACCGTAGTTTCTTCGGGCGCAGGAAACGCTCCGAGATCAAACATCGCAGAAGCCGTGACATTATAAAACCGCCAATCGTTAAGAATGGTTTGCTTTGCAGTGCTAAAATCGGTTGTGACTATACTAAAAGTAATGACGGTATTATCATCAAAATCTTGATTAGTAATATCCACCACGGGAGTTCTTGTAAATTTTTCCTGAAGGTTACTGAATTGTCCTGAAACTGCAAACGTAAAGTCGTTTCTAGTTTCTTCGCCTCTCTTACACTCCCCCCAAGAAGAGGTAGTGGCGTCCCAATGCACAACCTTACCCGTAGAAGTGTTGGCATTAGCCGACCATTTTAGAGCGACAAGAGCTTCCGTGCTGAAAGCCTGGTAAGCTATTGAAAAGGCCATCCCCTCTGAATCTACAGGAAGAGTTAAATCGCTCAGGTTGAAGGACTGGCACAAAGACATGTTAGGAGCCTCTGGTACGGCTCCCGTAGTGCCTGGATTACCGGACAATATTATCCCCGTAGATCTGTCAGGCCAGATATAAAATTGTGCGGGGGCTTCCAAAACACCGAAAGATGAAGATCGAACAACGTCAGTTCCGTATAGGGATGAGAACGTATTCATCATGATGTAGGGCTTACCTATAATATCACGACGATGGTTTCTAAAATAAACCTCAGAGGTAAGAGTGTCCTCTTCTACCTCGTCCTCAATGAAAGTAAGTGCAGCGTCTGTGCAGTATGCACCCGTAACTTTCGAAAGTTCCCCAGCGCCTGTTCCATGGGACGAAGTATCCCTACAGATCATAAATTGATAAACAGACTCGTTGGAATGAATACTACTTGGTGCAATATTCATTCCTTCAATCGCAAATAAGTTTATCGGGGGCTCGTTTAGGAAATCCAAATATCCAGTAACCGAGCCGTCATCAAGAGGATTGGCTCTCATGGGCACAGCCACATCGTCCGCAACTAGTCCTGAAAATACATTGGTCTCTTCGTTAGGACGAGCCCAGCAATTTGCAACAGAGGATTTAAAGTTGAATAGCTCTTTTGGTTGTTGCGTAGCGGGGGGCGCAAGAGAATCCATTCGAAGAGATCTAACGAATCCGGGGTGATTGCCTAGGGCGCTTACGGTCAGAATAAAATCAAAAGCCCCCTCGGAGTTTAGGGGCACTCCTTCCCTAATCAGGGGTACTGGGTTGATGGTCGTAGATTCAAACGGGGAGAATCGGCCCGCGTTAAAAATCGAAGAGGAGTCCAATACCGTACCATCTCCAGACGGCACCCAGTTCCCCGTCTCGAAGTTAAATTTTAAACGATCTCCGTTGGAATCAAGACCGGAAGTCTCTAGAATAAACCCTACGGGCGCGGCGGATAATCCATTGTTAAACTCTTTACACACCTCTCCGTTGAATATAAAGGTTCTGTTGGACGAGCAGGAGAAGGTTCCTGAGACTGAAGATGAAACTTGTAAGCACAAGTCGGAAGGTTTTACTAAAGTGCCTTGCGCGTCATAGTCTGTAAAGACAGCATTGCGGTTTAACTCTGGGGATATTGCATATGCAGGACCGTCCAATCTCGTCTCGTTTAACGCAGAGGCAGCGGGCGTTGCTAACAAATTATAACGCCCTTGGTTTCTCACATTCGAAACGTACCGTTTAAGAACGGCACCCCGAAAGAAATCCTCATTAGAAGCATTAGAGTTAGGGTCTAGAGTAAAAAGGTACGAGTACACCTTTGAAGGTGCCATGCTCGCAAGCTGTGAGATGTACGTAATATTGCTGAGATCCGTAGCCGAGAAGTTACTATTGACATTGCTTAGGTCAATAAACATCCCCGACGACTGAAAGTCGTTACCGCTAATGGTAGCTAAATCACCGCCAGACCAAATATTACCCACATACCAATCATCAATGATTCGAAGCGACGGGTTCCAGAAATAGCAGTTTAACTGATCGGACTCTGAGTTCGAGTAGAAAGAGTAAGAGATCTCAAGGGGGTGCTTCACCTTGCTCTTCGGCACGTTAATAAATTTGGAGACCGTACCTGAAACATCTGCCGAAGCATTCACAACCAAGGCGGATCCACCGCCACCCCAGGAGTGTCGGCTATACTCTGGGGTCGTTCCGAAGTTGTAAGACTCTCCTGTAATTGTATCTTTTGCGGTTACATGAATCTCCGCGCCAGCCACGCCCGAGATGGAGCTAAACTGAAACTTAATCTCTGCTACAACATCTAGCGCCGTCTCGTCCTCAATGGAAACCCAGGGCTCCATGTCCGTGCTGTAAACAGACGCAGTTTGACGAAGAACCACAGCGCCCGAACTGTCGCCACCTGTAGATGACGGGGCAAACGATCGAATGTACAGAATACCGTCGTCTGGTTCCGCGTATGTGGATGACGCCTCCGTACCCGAGAGCGCCGCATAAATGGTAGACACATCAGGCAGATTGGCACTCATATCATACCGAGCGCAGGAGCCGTACTCGTAGGTATCTTCAAACTCATTTGAAGATGGGTTATAGCGAAGCTCACTTTGAATCCGCCAGTTAGGAAGCTCGTACAAAGATAGAAGTTGATTAACGTAGAACCCTGAAAGGGTGTAGTCTACCGTATAATCCTTAAAAGTAGTATTCCTGAAGAAATCGGTGGTTGATGAGAATGTGCCGTTAGTTAGGATACTGTTAGACGCGGGAGTACCTCGCCAGTTAACCGCAGAGAACTCTGGGTTAGGAATATCCTCTCGATAAGACCACGCCTTTCCGTCCCCTGGATCGACCGCTGTAAGGCCGCCCGTCGCATTTACATGAGCGGAAAGGCACGCGAGCGAGTGAATCCGATCGAAGTTTGATTCGTTTGGCGAGAAGGACATCGCCTGTACGGTGAAGTTAGAGGTATTGTACGATGCCGACACATCAGCGGATACAGCCGAGGGCGCGGGCACGCGCGTCATGATGTCTACAATATGCTCTTTGAACCCATCTACAATGAGGTTTGATTCCTCAAAGATGGGCTTCTCGTCATATGCCTGATATACTCTAACTGTACCTCTCATTAGTCTTCTACTTGAATTTCAACTATATCGTAGTCGGTGCTGGCAACCGTGACGGTGCTGCTGGCGGTGTAGTCTGTATATCCTACTAATTCTAGGTACTCTGCTCGACTACCGCCGCTGGTTTCGAAGTA
>Ga0099849_1000339_pt1 | contig 21314 bp, 32 predicted proteins | sample CB_VirMetaG_4_FD_78177 | JGI IMG/M metagenome (GOLD analysis project Ga0099849, IMG submission 78177) | Freshwater to marine saline gradient viral communities from Chesapeake Bay - CB_1508_1M Viral MetaG | ecosystem: Environmental > Aquatic > Marine > Coastal | place: USA: Chesapeake Bay... | reverse complement strand
GTCATCTTCAGATCACAACCAGGATTGTTATAAGCAGGGACGATCGCACCGCCCGTCATAGGGATGTGAACCATACCTTCAGCAGGTTGCTTACTGTCTTTCACAGCACCATCAGAGGCACCGAAGTCAACAGTCTTTGCTTTGAATTGACGGACACCTGCGCCACTACCAACTGCTTGATAGTTGACTTTGTTGCCTGTGTCTTTAGAGAATGAAGTAAACCAGTTGGAATACAACATGGCAGGGAATGATGCACCTGCACCATTGATTCTAAACGCTTCTTTTTTCTCGGTGGACCCACATGCCACCATCAGGGGTGCTGCCAGAGCGACAGCAGCGAGTGCTTTGAGTTTCATAATCAGTTATCAGAACTTATATTTTGTACCAACTTCAACCTTCCAGTCGCGAGTGTCATCGCTATCTTGGAATACGTTCTCCCACTTACCATAGGCAGAGAAGGAGTCGGTGATCTTAACTTTGGTGCCGACTTCCAGAACCTTAAAGGTATCTTGATCGCCACCATCAGGAACAGAAACACCCAGACCTGCTTCGATGTAGGGCTTCAGTGCGCCCACTTTAGTTTCATAACCAATGCGTCCTTGATGAACAGCCTTGCTGTAATCATCATCAGTTCCTTTAAACTCGTGTTTGGACTCGACATAAGGACCTGCCATTGCGGGGCGGTAACCGCCAAACCGAGCAGGGCAACTGCGAATGCTTTCATTTTTTTATATGCGTGAAGTATACTTAGGTGACCCGATTGATCACCCAAGTAATATAGCACACTTAGCACCCAAGTTTGGGTAAGAGCAGTTTAAGATTTGGTGTCAATCTCATAAACTTTCAGTTTTTGGTGCTCTGGGACTACCTTTTGTAGGGCAATTGTCAGCATACCATTATTAAAGGCAACTTCACCAATCTCAACATCATCTGACAAGTTGAAACCTCTAGCGAAAGTGCGAGTGGAAATACCTCTGTGCATGTATTCCTCTTCTCCTTTATCCTTCGCTGACTTAGACCTGATTAGGAGGACGTTACTCTCTGTAGAGACTTCAATCTCATCCTTCGACCAACCAGCAAGTGCTACTTCGATCCTCCACTTGATATTTGATTCTTGTACAAGATTGTATGGAGGGTATGCGTCGTTAACAGATCCCTTTCCATAGGAATGTAGTCTGTAAAAAACGTCGTCTAGTCCGACACTGTATCTTTCTGCAGCGTCCACGATGGCACCAAGATCTTTCGTGCCGAACTTTCTAAGTCCTGTCATTTGTATGCTCCTTAAATAAGCGAGTTTTATTGTGTGGTCCCCGAAGGCAACCGAAAATATTTAGTAGTAACACCTAGAAATATTTGTTGTACCTACCGAACATATTTGTAACGTTCTCCGCACCTACATATAGTAAGACTCATTCTCGATGGACAAATGCGTAAGTTTTTACCTATCGTTATGCTATTGATGGCAGCACCAGCACATGCTGATCTTACCCATCGACTATCATCCAGTGTTCAACTGCAAGTGAACTCAGCAGCAACACAAGCAACCAGAATCGGTTCCTCCTACAGTGTATCAGGAAACGGAGTGGATACTACTGACGGTACAACTGCCAATACAATTTCTGCTGGCACTATCACATCAGGTGTTATGTCACCAGGAACTATCTCAGCAACTCAAGACTCCCCTGGTTCGGCGTTCTCATACGCTGCTACCTATACCCAAGCTGACGCTGTTCCTACGAGTGCTCCTACTGTAGGTGCTGTTGGCAACTTCGGTACAATGACAAGTAACGCAGCTGGTGTCGCTGGCGACCTTGCTGGTACAATCAGCACTGCTGGTGCTATGTCAATTACTGCGGGTGGAGCTGGTACAAGTGCTATCGGACAGTTCTCTAGTGAGCTCATCATCAAATAGGGAGAATCTTTGTGATGACCCTTTTTGGAAAGACGATCTTCTGGTCTGCCCTAAGTGTGGCGGGTGCATTTGTCATACTTGCTCCTGCCCAGGCGGTCCCTGTGGTCCCAAACTTCCAGCAGGGCCAAATGACGACTCACACAGAGACCACATCTGAGGTGGTTGAGGTTATCAATTCGATGGACTACAACACTGGATATACATATAGTGTAAGTGGTCATGGGGTTGAACCTCAAAGTGGAACAAATATAACACCGTCTGGAACAACATCTATAAATGTTCAGGCACCATCATCATCAACGAATAGTAATGGAATTTCTTCGACATGGACAGGATTGAATATGGGAGCAAGACCAGGATGGAAGCAAAGCACTCCTGGTGGAAGTTTCTCGTTCGTAGAATCGTACATGGCACCAGGTCTCTCGAATCATACAATTATCGAGAGAACCACAAAAATTCAAAGCGTAACAGACACTACAAGTATCTTTACCCAGTAGTTGCACTACTATGTGCAGCACCAGTTAATGCAGAAACTGTTGGTGGCGTGTCTGCTACTGCAGCTCCAGTGGCGAATAGCTCTGGCTCAGTGACCAACCAGGCAATCCAGGTTTTACAAGGTCCATATATCACCAACACTTACGGGGACGGCATTAGTTGCCAAGGTCCCACACTCAACGTTACACCATATGTTACACGCAGCTATAGTTGGCAGTTCCCATATGAGAGTCACTATGCTGACCCTGTATATAACATGCTCGACCTTACTGGCGATTTTAATGACGATGGGGATCCTATCCCTGACGGGATTCCTGACAACCCAGGTGACATTCTCTACTATCGAGATATCAGAACGGGACAAAAAGATAACTACAACTGGAACGCAGGATTCTCAGCAACAATCTCCTGGCCATTAGATCGTAAGATGCAACGACTCTGTAAAGAGGCAGCACAAAATCATAACGACTTGCGTGGTCAAATTCTTGCTAACCGTAGATTAGAGTTTGAGCTTACGAGGTTAACTAAATGTGGAGAAATGGCACAGAAAGGTATTCAGTTCGCTACATGGAGTCCTTATTATCGTCTGTGTGAAGATATTGTAGTGAAAAATAAAACTACTATTGCACCACATGTTCATCAGATTCCCCGAAAGGTTTCTACAAAAGCAGAGGACTTAGGTCCTCCTATAGAGAAAAAGAGATAATCACTTCTTCTTTTTGGGTTGCTTGAGTTCAGGCAACCCTTTCTTTTCTCTATACTTATTAGCACGAACCTCACTCTGAGATAACTTAGGAGGTTCTTTTCCTAGTGCCTTCTTAATCTTTTTAATTATTTGTTTGACGATTGGTTTGACAATCTTCAGTAAGAAAGGTGTTGCGGTTGCTGCAGCGGTTGCAACGATGGTGATTGACACCGTAGTTGTAACTTGTCCTGTTGAAGGAACTGCTTTAATAATCTGATCTACTATCTCTAAATCTTCTTTGATTGCAACACACTGCTTCTCAACTACCCTATACTCTACAATCTTTTTCTTACCAGCATCAGTCAACGTACCTACAGGTGCTTCAATCTTCTGCACTTTTGTAGGACACTCAAGTTTCTTATCTGTTTTGGGAACCTCTGGTGTTTTAGTCTCTGGAGGTTCAGGTGGTGCAATCTTCGGAGGTTCAACTTTCTTTTGCTCCCATTTTATTTTATTTTTATCGTAATCAATAGGATTAAACGATGGCACACCAGAATCGCAAAAGATCTTAACACCTTTAGGGTCATCAATCTTCAGCGATTCTTTATTTGATTCATGCGCTTCAACGCATCCAGGTATATTAATGATGGGAACACCAATACCCTGAGTGACTGGAGGATTAGGAGGAATGACCGTAGGTGCATTCTTCAACCATTCTGGAGTATATACCCTGGGAATCTTTTGAACTGTATTGACTCCACGTTGGGGAATACTAATCTTTGGTATCTCCATCCTCACAGTCCTCACTCAATTCAGTAGCAATTTCACCACCAACCTCAGCACCCTTATCAGCGCCGAAGATAGCAACCAGACCGCCTAGGACAGGTCCTACGAAGGGTACGCCTGTAACGAATCCTGCCGCTGATGCACCCATACTAGCGCCCACGACACGACCAGTCTGTTTGCCACCGCCCACCGCTTCGATACATGCGACGTTGGCAGCGGTTAACTTTCCCTCAGAGTTCTTCCCCAGGTGCCTAGAGCCATCCATAGTATATTCTTCTTTGAAGGTTACAACAGATTTACCACCGATACCGAAGAATCCATTCTTCTTATCGACGAACTTCTCAACCTCCATAGTTTTAGGATCGTTACCTTTGTAATCGATCTCATATCCATTACGACCAACCTTTGCTGTATAAGATGAATATTCTCCTACAGGAGGATTGATAGTGGGGAGTGTGTTACGACTGGCGATCATTCCAATCATGCCAATATGCCCGATACCAAGAATGGCACCGAGCCCACCTGCAAACCAGTGTAGGGGTTTCATTGTCCTGGTAGTTTAACGGGAACAGGCAGACTTGTCGCCTCAGGCATAGCTGAAGGAACTGCGCTATCTAACATGCCAGGAAGTGCTCCTGTAAGCGCCTCTGCTGCCGCTGCAGCGATCTTCTCCTTAGCGGATTCAATCAGTGCATCTCTCTGAAAATAAACATAAGTCCCACCACCCACGATGCCTGCGACACCAGCGAATGATAGGACTGCTAATACGTTAATAATTTTCTGCATGGTATTACATTTTGTAAGTGTCATCTGTAGTGATCTTAAGTGGTGCTTGTTCAACTTTAATAGTTTGAACAGGACCACTAGACTTTGCAGCCTCGATCAGTTTTTCTAAATCTGCTTTGGTGATACCACCAGCAGCACCTGCTGCAGCGTTTGCACCATTCATTTTCATAGTGCCGTCACCAGATTTTTTAGCGGTCTGAACCCCGAACGTAGCCAAAACGCCAGTGAACACGGAGGCTATGAAAGTTGGATCGAGATCTTGTTCAGGAAACTGAAGTGCTTTAGGAAGATCTACATATGCCAAGGTCAAGATGCCACCAGACCATATTAAAATTCCTAACCTTACAAACGTAGATAATATCGCTAGTTGCTCTTCCTTATCTTCAGATGCCTCTTTAAGTTTACCGAAGATACCCTTCTTTTTGGGTTCTTCTTTTTTTACTTCTTCGGACATTCGTAAAAAGCGTGGCAGCTCTATTTAGGATTCTGGAACTTGACGTTTCTTGCCAATGTTGTATTTAGATTCTAGAGTCCACTCACCCTTATCTTTATATGAAATTACTTTAATTTGACTGAGTGGTGCTGCGTCTTTGATTGCAGATTCTTTGACGATTTCAACCAATCCCCAGTCAGATAAAAGTTTAATAATTCTGTTACGACGTTGTACATCATTCTCAGAAAGGTTTGCCTTCTTTCCATCTAGAGCAAACAGTTCTTTAAAATGCACAATGTAATACTGCCCCTTCTTATGAAGAATGTGGCATGATTGATAAAGTTTTTTCTCCTTGCGTGAAGCAACACCAATACGGGTAAGAGTTTCACGAACCTTCAAAAAGTCATCAGGTTCCTTCAAATTGACCTCAACCATATCATCTTTAGTCCAAAGGACTTCTTTCACATCATTCATCGTTTCTTACCCCCTGTATTCAGTTTACTTCTAATGAAATCGATTTGTGTAGGAGTGAGAATCCTAAGTGCTTGCTTTGCCTTTTCATTGGAATAACCATAGTATTGCTTGACAAGTTCAAGATCATCAACCTTTTGTTTCTTACCCCAAGGAGAAAATCTCTTGCGGGGTCTCACCGTATTTATAAAGAAATCATATTGTAATTTCTTGTCCAGGTGAGAACATTGATTCATTTCATTAGCGTACATAACAGTATCTAGGTGTTGAGACATACACCTATTAATCACATACACTGGATAATTTTTTTCCCAGAGGGGATCTTCATCCATCAAATAATTTTTGTTGAGATTGATGGAGTTCAAATAATCCTTTAGAGGATAGCGTTCATCGTATGCCATTTAGTTCCTTAATCAAAGTTTGATTGTCTCGGGTCACAGGAGTGCTGTCAAAGATAGCATGTTTGTGACATCCACGACTTCGTACATAATGTAAAAAGAATTGTGCATACTCATTACCAGCATATGCTCCAATTCTTTTGTGTGGAACTAGTGTTCCTAAGTATAGAATTGCATCTCCAGAATTCAAAGAGAAGACTTTATCGTAGCATGAAAAAAACCATTCATCATCTCCCCACAAATGAACTGTTAGAGAGATCTCACATGCTGCCCTATCAGTATGCTCCAGAAGTTCATCACCCTGTCTATAAATTCGACCAAATGAATATGTCGGAACAACTGTCTCTCCTATAATTTCACTGACTTCAGCAGTTTTATTACATAGAAGTTCTGCTGCACCTATAGGGTTATACAACCCAGCAGCGTTTGGTGCATGTTCATAATCAGATTCATATTGATATTTGAAATCATCTTTGATGAACTCATCACCATATTCTTGAGCAGTAACACGATCAATAAAGTTTGGAATTAGTAGATACTTTTTATCGACTAGTTCTTGTTTCATACGACGTAATTCAAAAGCAGAAGTTCTTTGCGAGATTGTTGTTCTTGCATATATTCACCAACAGATCGCATGGTGTATGTATGATCATATTCATACGGTTTCCAATTAATAAACCTAGATTTGATAAGATTGGAAGAGTTGTATGAAACCATCTGATCACACTTATGTTTATCACAATCAAAGAAAAATTGATCATGATCAAAACCTTTATGCATACCACCACGCTTACCATAAAGATTTGATTTGATCTCGTATGGTGGATCTAGATATAGAAATGCATCCTTATCATCTGTCAATAATTCTTCGTATGACAGATTAGTGATTTTCCATTTCTTAATGAACTGCTGGTAGTATCCAAGTTTTTCAATTCCTCGCAGACTAAAGTTGTTGTCTGACGCTTGCTTGCTGAACGAGGAGGACTCAGTGAGACCAGAAAAAGAGCACTTGTTAACAATATAGAAACTGACAGCACGAGCCGTAGGGTCAGTCCTTCGGGGGTCTTGTCCAAGATACTCTTTGGATTCCAGAAAGAGAATTTTTGCGGAAGTGGGGTCAGGGTGCCTTTGTTTAAGTTGGAGCAGTTGGTTCTTAATTTCATTGCCATTCAACTGGAGTTGTGTCCAGAACGTATAGAGCGGTTCATACAGATCATTTACCCAGATATCCAGATGAGGATACATCAATGTAATATACAATGCGACAGAACCTCCACCTAAGAAAGGTTCTCGAAACTCTTTATAGTCAGAAAAAAGTGGAAAGAACTGTGCCATCTTTTTGACAGCACGGGACTTACCACCAGGATAACGAAGGGGAGTTTTCAAAGAGGTCATACGATCAATTTCTTAGTCGGAGTGGTAATAACGGGATTACGATTAAACATCTTATTATACTGTTCTTCCAGGTTTGGTGCAAGTTTAGTGACAAACATCACAAACGATTTGGGAATAGTAACTTCCTTCTCCTCAGGATCTTGAAGAGGTGCAAAGGGAACAAATCCAAGTTGTGTGCCATCAGCATTAGCAGGGACAGCAGTAATAGCATCACATACTGTGAGACCTTCTGCTGTATCTTCAATCACATCAGCAACAACATTTTCTCCACTGATCAGGCGAATGTACTGTACGCTCATTTCATTTTCTCCACGATAGAATTAATAGAATTTGACATCTGATGATAACCAGATCCGATATAAATTTGTCCTGCAACCACTGCTACTGTAGCAGCACCCCAGAAGACATAATACCAATGGGACTTAATTTGTTTAATCATTTAAAATTACACTCCAGCATTAGTTGTGTCAAGCAAGCAAGAAGATTGATCTCCTGATCTACCACAAAGGCAGACTTGTATTGATACTCAGCAATAATCAACACGGCAGCGGCAACACTAGGACCATCCATCACACCAGACAGATTGTCATAGAGTTTACGCATGATTGAAGCAGGATCAGAATCAAGGTTCTGAGTAACCCATTTCTTCACGTCATTGAATTTCTTATTCTTAAGACTATCAACTAGAGAATCGATGTTTGCATCACCTAGCGCCGCCAGAATGCCAGTGTCAATAGACCCAGTGCTCGCGTATCGCTGCAACTCATTGAGGGTTCTTCGGAAGTCAGGGAAGTATTTCTGAACGACCTCTGCCACAACTCTAGGTGCGTAGGAGACCTCCTCGCGTTTGAGGATATCTTGGCAACGATTGAAGAAAGATGCCGCCAACTCTTGTTTAGTGCTTCCACGAACATTGAATTCTACGACAGTCGTCCTACTATGTAGCGGCTCGATGATCTTGTTTTTGAAGTTACAAGTAAAGATGAATCGACAGTTCTTTTGAAACTCCTCAATCGAAGCACGGAGTAGAAGTTGAACATCAGGTGTTGTATTGTCTGCCTCATCGATGATAAGAACTTTGTGCTTAGCAGAAGCAGTGAGAGACACAGTAGAAGCAAAGTTCTTTGCTTGATTGCGTACAGTATCCAGGAATCGACCTTCATCGGACCCATTGATAACATAGTAATCTGCTCCAAGTTCATGACAGAGTGCTTTGGCAATAGTAGTTTTACCAACACCAGCAGTTCCAGACAGGAGAAGATTGGGGATCTCACCCTGCTGTACAAAACTTTTAAAAGTTTGTTTCACCGATTCGGGAAGAATGCATTCATCCACAGTCTGAGGACGATACTTTTCAACCCACAAAAAATCATTCATAATTAAATCCAATCAGGTTTGCGTTCTGGTTTACGAAGGTAATTATCCTTTACCCAAGGTTTAGACGCAATATATCGTTTATAAGCAGTGAAGATATCAATACTTGTATCATACTTGAACTCATCGGGTCCTGCAAATACAAATTCATTAGCATACTGTCTGACAGATCTAATGTATTGAAATGGGAAGATCTTCTCTGCATGTAGGATAGTAGATTCACAACTGTGAATTTTACCATACCTATGTGTGTATTCATCACACAGTGCTAGACCATGGCGTATTAACCATGACCAGTTTTGTTGTGCCCAGATAGTACAAGGGTGATTACGAAATGCACCCTTCTCTGTCTTGTATGGTGTTCCATCCAACTTGGGCAGATCACCAAAACCATAACCCCATTTCTTAGAACCTACAATGGACAACATTTGACATGTTTCCAAAGGCATCTTCACAATATGTTTGTCAGGTAATACCTGAGCAGACTTGATAGGATCAGGATCGGTAACGAAAATGTTCATTCGTCATCTAAAGGTCGTTTAATTTCAGTGCCTACCCAGTCGGAGGCTTCCATGCGTTCATACATGTATTGTACCGCAGACTCGGGTAGAGTGTGATCACCACAAGTAAATACATCACAAACTGCCATACACTTCTCTGGCCAAGTATGGATGCTGATATGAGATTCAGCGAGAAGTGCAATAGCAGTAACACCGTGTGGATCAAACTTGTGAGAGGACACATCTAGTAGTGTGCTCCTTGCCATTACAGCAGCATTCACAAGAACGTTGCGAATATGTGCTTCATCATTACAAAGAGGAAAGGGACAACCTTTCAAAGTAAACAGGATGTGTCGCATTAAGATCAGGGCTCCAGTGCAATGAAGTATTTAATGTTTTCACCTTCAAAGCGAGCAACGTTCTGGTTGCTGATATAAACATGATATGCACCAGGCAGAAGTTTCAGATTCTCTACCTTGAAGCAATAACAGAATCGGTCATTGTCTTCCATAGGCATACCTTCTACCTGAACAGAATAACTGTTAGAAGTATCGTTCTTACGATCGGTCACAGACAAGAACATCTGAGGACCATCAGCATGAAGACACAAATCAGGCAATTGATAGATACTTGCAGCACGTTGCAATTGCTGCAATGCCGTAGCAGGAAGAATAAAATCTACATCACAACTGGGAAGATTAATTTCTTTCTCAGGAGGTTGAGTAATAATATCAGGATCAGCGTAGAAGAAACGTGTCTTCGACTTACCAGCAGTATCACTTACAGTGACGTAATTGGACTCGGTAGTATCGATCTTTGGCGAATCAAAGAGAGACAGACCGCCAAGAAAAACACCCAAGTCGTAAATAGAAATTTGCGAATCAAACTGTTCTTCGACTTTAGCGATAGCAAGAATATTCTTGTTGATGCTAAGAGTAGCAATTGTATTGCCAGGTTTGATAACGATCGATTTATTGATCGAACAAAAGTTCTTAAGGACTTCAATTGTTGGGCGAGTAATTACGGTCATTGAGGATAGTTTTCACGGTTTGCAGATTGGTCGCTGAAATAAAGAAGGAGAAGACCGTAGTGTAAAATCTTGATGATGTCACGACGGGCAGTCCCCTTCTTATCATATCGGGATGCATACTTTAGGATATTGCTCCTACAGAATGCTTCAGCATCTCCACAGGCATCAATCAGATCTAGCGTTTGAATCTTGTCAGTTGCATAGTGCTGATTGTATGTGCCAATGATATATTCACGAAGCTCCGTTAGGAGCTCCTCTTCATTATACTTCATTGATCATTCAGAAGGTCAGAGTTTTCATTATTATATTCGGATTCCTCACCTGCGTCAACCTTGGTATAGAGATCCAAGAAAGATTGCTTAGTGTCTTCATCAAATCGATTGATGCAAGTAGTGATGGAAGTCATACGATCACCGAAGATTTGATAAGCACGAACGATGTGAACAAGACGACGAGTGGTGATAACTTCATCAACACCACCGTCAAAGAAAGTCTTACGAATCACACCTGCCCACTTGATCAGATTATCAGCAAACTCTTGATCGCACCCAGCGTTGATCAGAATCTTATGTTCAACGGTAGCGGTGGGATACTCTTGCTCGAAAGTGATCGGGAATCGCTCAAGGAAAGCCTCATTAAGAATATTAGTTCCAACAAAACGACCGTCATCAGAGCCTTTACCTTTAGTATTTGCAGTTGCAATAACATTAAAACCTGCCTTGGGTTGGATGTATCTTCCGATTTTCTTCAAGAATACACCCTTTCCTTCCAAAACAGACTGAAGGCAAAGAATCTTATTACTAGCAAGGTCGATCTCGTCTAGAAGAAGTACAGCTCCCCTTTCCAGAGCTTCAACCACAGGTCCGTTGTGCCAAACAGTGTCGCCATTAACAAGACGAAACCCACCAATAAGATCGTCTTCGTCAGTTTCGATGGTGATGTTAACACGAATCAACTCTCGATTCGTTGCAGCACAAGCTTGCTCAACGGACAAGGTTTTGCCGTTTCCAGAAAGACCCGTGATGAAGACAGGATAAAATTGATTAGAGGCGATAACTTTGCGAACATTGCCGAAGTTACCAAAAGGGACGTAGGAACCATCTTTATTCGGGATGTAAGATACTTCAATGGCAGGGGTAGCAGACGGTGCATCATATGCACGCTCAATCTCTTGAGCAGTCAGATTCCACTTACCCGTACCTAATTTATAAGACTTAAGACGCTTACAGGCAGTAGCGTAGGATACGTTCAACTGCATTGCTGCTTCACGAATGTGAGAGCAACCAACCTCAGTACCGACTTTATCAGTGAGATAATCTACAAGTTGTTCGGTAGTGACAGGGTTAGGAGCGAAAGGCATTGGATTGATTGGATTGATTTGTTTGTATGTGTTAATTATAGCAGATGAACTAGCAGATGTGCCAGTCTAAGGACAGTTATTTAATCGAACACTGCTGTCACACCCATGACAGTGGCACCAGGATTTCGTGCTAGAGCAACTTTCCTGGCGTGTTCATAGTCCCTGGCAATTACGATTTCATCGAAGATTGTTCCAGCAACGAATAGTTGAACTTTACACTTCATGCGATTTGCTCAATGAATGCATTGAGGATAGTTTTGTTTGTCTTTTTAGAACTCATATGCTTTTTGAATGCACGGGAGAGTTCTGCTTTAGTTGCAACTTCAGACTTTTGTTTGACATTGATTTCCTCAGTGCCATGTCCGATACCACGATCAGGGATGTAGAAAGACTCGGTGAATCCAACTTTGTCCTTGACAGAAGCGAAGCGATGCTTCTTCCATTGCTTATCAATAGTAGCACACAACTCAGGTGCTTGGTAACGAATCAACCTAGCAAGTTCCCCTTTGCTGCAGATACGGATCCCAATCCAATTGTAGTCAGTGATCTCACGGAAGAAACTCACAATTTCTTTCGTAGTCTCGTAAGGACTAGATCCAAGTTTGCGAACGTATCCAGTCTTAGGATCTTTTAGGAAAAATACTTTGTGATTATGGTGGCAAAGATAATTGCTACGATACTCTTCATTAGTATGGTACTCACCCACAGGACGCTGAGTCAAGAAAGAAATAGGATTAGATTCTCCATCACTCAAAGTAACCACGTTAACTTTAGTAATATTCTCCACTCTCTTCATCTTAGAAACTAGTTCGCGAGAACACAAAACTGCATCTGCCAAAGGAGTTCCACCAAGATTATAATTACGATGAATATTAAGTCTCCATCCGTTCATAGCAAAGACTTGCAGGAAGACGAGTCGCATAGATTTCTCAAGAGAACGAGCATTCTGGCGAGAAGATACCAATTCTAGAAGTTTGAAATCTGACGTGCAAGAGAGAACATTCTCTTTCTGTTCAAATCCAGGATGATGATCATTCATATAAGATCCCGTACCACTCTGGAATGCATACACACGGAACGGAATACCTGCCTTCTTACAGAACCAGATCAAGTTATAGAGTTGCTTGATAGTGTCAAGCAATACATCATTCATAGAACCAGACCAATCAAGATACATGATAAGACCATGATTCTTGCCATCAGGAGTGATGGTCATTTTCTTGAAGATATCATCAGTAAGTTTATACTTGTACAAAGAGTTAGTATCAATAACACCAGTCTTTGCCACTGCAGTTCGTTTGTAGTTGTCTGCAGACTTTTTCATTTCAAACTGCTTGACCAGATAGTTAACAGACTTCTGTGCATCTTTTTTGTATTGAACATACTTGCCCTCAGCATACTCAACATTTTTCAAATGATAGAGTCTAGTTTCATCATCAGCACGTTCTCCTTCATAGAAGTGATAGTTTAGATCCGATTGAATCTTATCAAAAGGAACAATGCACTTATCAATATCAACTTTAGGAAGAGTAAGATATACCCATTCCTTAGCATTCTCATCAATCAAGTTCTGAAGAGAGTCTTGTAGAGCAGTGTCAGTAATACACTCTGTCTCATCAACCTCTCCACCAATCTGAGATCCCACAACATAGGAAGGAGTTTCAAGATCTGCGTCATCAGCATTACGATCGGCACGGTGATCTTTCTCAGGATCACTTTCAGTAGGCCATTCTTTTTCATCATCACTAGAATCTTCAGGAGTTACCTGTTCATAGTCATCAGCAAACGACTCTCCGTCAGGATTTGTCTCTACAGATTCTGCTTCATATTCCTTTTCTTCCTGCTTCTTGCAGGCATACTCATACAATTCAATTGCCAGTTGAACAACATCTTCAAATGTCACAGTCTTACTGGTGCGTTCAACCCAAACCTTTTCTTCATCAGCAAAAGGAATATTAGGATTGCCCTTAAAATAAAGATTGATACGATCGATCAGCGAAAGAGTATCAAGTTTCTCACCTTTAACACCAAAGAAATCATCATCCCACAATTCGTTATACCCTACGAAGAAGGACTTCTTAAGACCAGGATAAGTCACCTTCATCATGCGCTCAATACGAGCATCCTCCAGGACATTCACAAACGCCTTAGGAGCGTGTCCAAAGTCTTCGTTGGGGGTGTAGAGTGCATGACCTACCTCATGACCCACCAGAAGGTCATATACGTTGTTAGAAGCAGTCTTCCAGATAGGGAGAATCAGCAGACGCTTTTCTACATCAAAGCAAGCAGTGCTGACTTTACGGTGTTCAACCGTGAGGTTTTCGGTAGCGAGGAGTTTAGCAAGAGTGCCTTTAACTTCCTGATTGATCATGCGTTTGTTTTGTTCTTTGAGAATATTCTAGCAGATCATTACGAGGGTGGTCAAGAGGATGGACACTTTTATTACTGTCCCAATGCCTCACGGCATTTGCCACGATAGCCACATTGGTAACCATGTAAGAAACAAAAATAAGGGTGCGTATGCCAGCAATAGTATCAGCCTCTCTGTTGGTTCGTCCATCTTTAGCACCCAATGCTTTCGCCCATATACGCCATGCCTTACGAATCGTCCGACATTTTCGAGAAGTCATTGACCTTTTCAAACTTAATTGTCCTGAGGAATTTATCAACTAAAATTTCACCCTTATGACTAATAACAAATAGATTTGTACTAGAACCAAGACTGCGAAGAATGGATAGAAGTTCTCCAGTAGCAGATGCATCAAGGGAACTGTCGAATACTTCATCGAGAATCAGAAGGTTTGTAGCAACACTATTCTTCATCCGAGCAACTTCACGCCAAGTGAATAGTAATGCCAAGTCAATCTTCTGTTTCTCACCTTCAGAGAAAGAAGAGTATGAAAACTCATCCCTGAATCTACTTCTGATAACTTCTCCAAACTCTTCATCAAGGGTAAAGTTGACAAAGAAGTCCATACTTTGCAGATATTTATTAATCAGATTATTGAAAATAGGGATGTATTTTTTGATAATCTGACTTTTGATACCAGAATCCTTGAGTAGATTAGAAACAACTTGATATTCAGCAAGAGTCTTACTGACCTCACCACATTCTTTTTTAGTGCTATCCAACTGCTTCTCCAAACCAGTCAGAGTTTCAACTTCACTATCAATACTAGGAGTGTCTGTCTGAAGATTGAGTAATTGTTTTTCAATTTCCAGATTCTCAAACTCCAATCGAACTACTTCTTTATCACTACGAGTAACTTTACTACGAAGTTCATAAGTTTTCTTGGAAATATTTTCCATTCGTTCAATAACAGAGACTGCATCAGCAATCTGTTCTGTCAAACCTTTGAACTCTTTGGTAAGTTTCTTACCCTTGCCTTCTAATGATCCAATTACAGCATTCTTAAACGCCTTTTCAATCTGCTGAGAACAAGTAGGACATTCATCATGTGCTTTGAAAAACTTTAATTCTTTTGCAGTAACTTTCAATTCAGAATTAATATCAGATTGTGATTGTCTGAGTTCATTCAAGAGAGTCTTCTGATCTTCATCACCATCCAGAGCACCTTCAAGATTAGAAAGTTCTTCAACGTACTTTTCTTTATTAGTTTTTTCTTCTTTGATACGATCTAGATTCTTTGTAATTCTTTCTTGCTTCTCTTGCTGCCTAGTCTTGTTAACTTCTTGCAGAGACTCGATCAACTTACGTTGAGATACTACTCGCTCCTCAGCAATTCCAACCATGTGTTCACAATCTTTACTTTGCCCCACCGCAGTACGAACGCGATCCTTGAGCAAAGAATTCATGTTCGAGAAGATGTTGATATCGAGTAGATCTTCGATAACTTCTCGCCTGTGACTTGCTGAGAGTTGCATGAAGGGGACAAAAGTTGATGATCCCAGTATGACAACTTGAGTAAAACTTTTGAAATTGAGTTTGAGGATTGACTGCTCCAGATATTTTTGTGTGTCTTTCTGGGCAGCATCTTGATCAACCAGTTTGTTATTACGATAAAGTTCAAATACATTTGGTTTGATTCCTCTGAATACTCGATAGTCATCATTGCCGATAGAGAATGTCACTTCGACCTTTGTACCCTTTTCATTGATACTATTAACCAACTGTCCCTTAGTGATCTTGCGAAAAGGTTTGTTGAACAACGCGAAGCATAGAGCATCGAGCATAGTCGATTTTCCAGCACCGTTTGTACCAACAATTAGTGTTGATTGAGATTCATTTAATTCAAGTTCAGTCCATTGGTCACCTGTTGAAAGAAAGTTCTTCCAACGAATAGTCTCAAAAGTAATCATTATTGTGGAGGAATTACAAGGTCGTCTTTTGTTACAATCGAATATTGATATCCATAATTATTGCAGTTAACTGCAATCACTTCACGTTCAACTTCCATAACTTCTAACGGATCTTCATAGTCATCAGCAACTAATTGACTTATATACCTTTCAGCATCTTCTTCTTGCTCGAAGAGATGTACGATTTTTTGATTGAAATTGTCAGTCGTTGCGTAAATGCCACCGCTATTTGTGTCTGTTAAGATAAACATTAGAGTTCTGATGCTTCGATGTACAGAGATCGCATTACAGATTTGATATTGTTTTTATCAACTTTCAAGTCTATTTCATCTATGTAGTTATCGAGAAGAGTCAAAGTGTCTTCGGTTTCCAGTACAGCATCTCCGTTTTCTAGTTCCACACTGAGATCTTCAATAATTTTTAGATCTGCTAGTCCTAGGTCTTGGAGTCGTTTTACTTGGTAATCAAACTTGGCATAATCACCTTTATCTTCTACGATTAGTTTGACGAAGGTTCCTTTGAGGTCTCTGTCATCTGGTACAGAAACTCCACCATTATAATAGAGCTTATGAAAAGTGTCAAAAGGATTCCTGTAGAAAGTTGTCTTGAGAGTTTCAGTATCAAAGACATGAAATCCTCTTTTACATCCGTAGTCATTCCAATACAGTTGATAAGGGTTACCAAGATAATAGATATTATCACGATTTGACTTCATATGGTAGTGCCCACTGAACACTTTTTTAAATTTGCCCACCATAGATGAGTCCATCCCGTTGTGCATCACATGACCAGGGTGTGCTTCAAAACCATTAAGCTCAAGGTGCCCCATAGCGACAGGAGCAGAACTTTCGGTAATAGCTCGGAGGGATTCTTCTCGGTTCTCGTCACATATCCAAGGCAGAAAAAGTACAGGAAGATTATCAAAAACAGTGGTAGTAGGTTCAGTATAGACACTGATGTTTTCGTATTCTCCAAGTAACTCACTTGGGGCGTTAACTCGAAGGGTATTCTTGTAGTAGATATCATGATTACCTACGAGCATGTGCATACGAATGTTCCTATCTCGCAGAGGATCAAACCACATCTGCTTTGCAGCGTCGAGTGACATGAAGTTGATGGATCTACGTTTGTCAAAGGTGTCCCCCAAACAAATAACGGTATCAATATTGTATGCGTCTATGAAAGGTAAAACAACTTTTCCGTAAAACTTTTTATAATGTTCCAGGAAATGTGGATTGTCATTACGAACACCAAAGTGTTGATCAGTAATTAAGAGAATTTTCATCGGAGTTCGGGGGGTGCAAAACTAGGAGAACAAATATCTTTGAAGAAGAATGCAAGAGTCAATCTTTCTTTAGTGCCAAAAGTTTGTACTGCATGGGGATATCTGCTACTGAACATAAACATTCTATTATATACATTCTCAACCTTTACAACTTCTTTCCATTTATCTGGAGTGGAATAAAAATTCTCTTCATACTCTTCATCAGAAACATCCTCACCTGTGTAAAAACGTTTCTGTACATCATGATTCGCATGGGTTACATTGAATTCCGAGAAGGTTTTAGATTCAAAGATAGAAGTTCCTGTATTTGGTTCTGGATCTTTGGTCAAATAAATGATACCACCAAAAGCTTGATTCTCATCACGATGAATCCACCCTCTGTTTTTTATGTGGTACTGATCTTCATGCATAGGTTGAACCTTTTGAAACATGATTTCAGCAGCAAATCTGAAATCTTGTTCAGGGTAAAACAATCTAACAATTTTACCTCCGATTTCGGATTGAAGCATCGGAGCAACATTTGCAAGAGCATCAGTTCTTACCCCTGGCCAACGTCCGTTACCAGGGTTATACTCTAGGGTATTTGCAAAATCTACAACGTTGTCAGGGTTTTGAAAAAAATTGTCAACGATACAAATAGGAAACATTAGCGTTTGCTGTTCATTTCAACACGAGACTTGATGTGATTATAATCGGAATGCGCGTCCCCGTCAACAGTGAAAACGTGGTCGTAACCAGACTTCTCTAAAATCTTATCTTTGATATCCATCTGACGCTTCTCTTTTGCAATGCGTCTCAGGAAAGCATAATATACAATCTGAGTAAAATATGCGAAGGGGTTTCTACTCTTTGCAGGATCGAAGTTATCAATGTATTGAATACAGTTCTCAATGCCATCGCAAACCATATCATCCTTATACATGTAGTTGATAAAGTTTGGTCTATATGAAAGGTGAGTTGCAATCTTCAAGAAACAACCACCAATATAATTATTTACACGCGGTTTCGGCAGACCCTTTGCCTTGGCAATATCAACCTTTTCCTTGTACTTAATAATGGCAGCAAGGAATTCTTGGTTATCAACGTAGTGTTGTTTTTTCTTAGGTGCCGATTTCATATAATCTTTTGCTTTGTTTATATTATAACATACTTGACAATTGTGTCAATTCTAAGTAAAATAACACTGTAAGGGTTCAAAGGATTGGCTTAGCTTTTATTTTCTTTATAGATCCTTTCAAAGAGAGCTCGCGCTTCATTTATCTTTCCAAGGTATCCAGCAGTCTGTTTGATGTCTGTCTGGTTCTTGGTCATTTTTTTGGATGTCATATCTTCACCCAAGATATATGCTTCGTACATTAGTACGATCTCTTTGCTCATAGACGCGACCGTGATGATATCTTTTTCACGCAAAATGAAAAAGTCTTCATCGGACATTTGCATCCACTTAGAAAACCCTATACCGCGTACTACTTTTGTTTCACCAATTTCTTTGGTGACAGCATGAACGGATACAGGATCCTGTAGAAAAACCAGGGTCTCACCATTGTCTTCGGTAGCTACTGCTTTCCCAAGAACTTCTTCACCGTTAACTAATTTAAAAATACCGTAGAACTCTTCGTCGTGTCTTGCGTAATTAATCATAAGCTTTTACTTTGACATCTATGATTTCATAATTAAATTTTTCTTCGTTATATACCTTGACTCTCTCCATCAAATGATTGAGGGTATAGTTATTACCCCTATCTGTGGAGATATCGTCTGCAATATCATATAATGTTGCTTGTGATTTATTTTCTCCTTTCCTCAGAACACGACCTATAGATTGAAGGTTCCTCACTCTGGACTTAGAAGGACTAGCGAAAATAACATTATGTAGTTTTTTGATGTTAATCCCTGTGGAGAAAGTTCCATAGGATGCAATGATGATAGAATTATCAGAGATCTCAGTTAGTCTGCGAATCTCTTCCCTATCTTCTACATCAACACCACCATGCACAAAATGCACGGGTTGATCTGTACCACTATTTATCAGGTTGTAAAGAGGTACTCCGTGACGCTCTACATAGTTAAAGAGGATGAGTGTATTTCCTTTGAGATCCCACGCTAAATTGCGGATGAATTTGTTTCGTCCCTCGTGCTCAACTAGATATCCAATCTCATCCTGATATCCCTCAAATAATTTCTCCTCGTGTTTGAGAAGAATGATTTTGACTTTGAGTTTGGCAACATGCCCTGCTTTCATTAACTGGTTTGTTCTTGTAACTTGTGTGCAACGTCCGAAGAGTCCTTCTAATACAAGTTGATTGACGTTTGCACCATCTAAAGTTCCAGTAAAACCGATTCGATATTTACACTCATGCAACTTAGACATCAGCGTAGTAAGAGATTTGGCTTTGAATTGGTGCGCCTCGTCACCAATCACCACGTCGAACCTGTCAAACCACTTTCTAGGTTCCTTGTAAATAGATTGCCAAGTGGTAATTACCACGCTATGTTCCGTGTATTTTTCTGCCCCAGCATATATTTTGTGGCAGTCTTTGGTCGCCATCCATCCATATTCTTCAAAGTCTTTATACATCTGCTCGACCAGAGAAGTCGTTGGAACTACTATTAAAACATTCCTGTTAACATTAGTGTGGAACCTGACTAATGCATAGATCATTAAAGATTTGCCTGATGCTGTGGGCGACAGTAGCAACCTTCTATTATATTTCAGTGCTTCGTAGATCGCTTTATATTGATAATCTCGTACCTTCAGACTCGGGGGTAGGTGCAGTGATTTTACAAAACCTACAACCGACTTGGGAGTGATCATTCCATTCTCACTTAATGGATGACCAAAATACTTACACTCTTCTAATTTATATTTGTATCCTTTTTCGTCTGCCCAGTCCATTAGATAATCAATGAGACCACAGTAGATCTCACCTGTGCCTGGCGAATATAAACGAATCTTTCCGTCCCAACCTTTATAACGTCGAGTCTTCTGCATAAACTTTGCAGACTCAACTTCAAAGGTAAAGAAATCTGCTAACTCATAATTGATGTGAGGTTCTGCCTCAACCTTAAGATACACTTCATTCTTCTTACAAATACGGAGGTCCATAAAACCATGCTACAATTGATTTCCTAACTCCAGATGTGATAGGGCGAACCCTATGCCATTGATCACCTTGGAAAAAAATTGCAGACCAAGGTTTCAACTTAAAAGTCTTATACCTTGGGTCTGCATCTGGTCTATATATCTCCAAATCAAACTCGCCCCCTTCGTAATCATCATTTAAGAAGAGGGACATACTAATTTTTCTTATGGTGTTATTGACAGGTCTTAGATGCTGATCTACATGCCAGTCATAAAAGTCTCCTTCTCCATAGACACCAAACTGCACAGATTCTACGCCAGTGATATTTAAATTCCAATGTGCAGATCTATTGACTGATTTAACCATACGCAAAAGCATGACTAAGAGATCTCTATCCCTTAACCATGCTACCTCAGAACTTCTGGTTGATCTTTGACTACTATGCAACTCTCCTCTTTTCCAATCTAAATCAGTAGAGATTGCTTTATTAACTACTTGTTTCGCTTGGCGATTAAATTCTACTTCTTTGTAGTACAGTCCATAATTCATTAGAAACCACTCTTAAATTTCTCCCATTCAATTGCATTCTTAATTTGAAAATTGCGGTTGTTGATCTGCCGCAACACGCCTTCTAAGAATGCTAGAACTGTTTCTATGTAGTCTATCTTATACTGTAGTTTAGTAATGTCTTCATCTGCATCTATAAACATAGAGATCTCTTCTTTCGTCGTTAACTTCAGATCGAAAGGCATCTCTTTATACTTTGCAGCAGGTGCTTTACCCTTGTAATATAACCATTTCTCTTTCGTCATTCGACGCATCTCCAACTCACGTTCTTTCTTCATCAGTGAGAAGGTATTAAAAAACTCCATATATCTCATATGGAGTTGTGGAATTTTAGTGGATTCTTCGCAATATAGATCAGTGTCAATTACACTATCTTTTCTCCACATTTCTTGAAGCGTTTCTAAATTCATTATCAAATCCTATAAATGCGTCGT
>Ga0099849_1000338_pt1 | contig 21327 bp, 47 predicted proteins | sample CB_VirMetaG_4_FD_78177 | JGI IMG/M metagenome (GOLD analysis project Ga0099849, IMG submission 78177) | Freshwater to marine saline gradient viral communities from Chesapeake Bay - CB_1508_1M Viral MetaG | ecosystem: Environmental > Aquatic > Marine > Coastal | place: USA: Chesapeake Bay... | reverse complement strand
CGATAGCAATAGCTGCTATCGGTTTTTTTAGTTTTATTTTTTTTGTACACCCCGTTTTACTATATTTGAAATGATAATAAAGCCAAGTTGAGATATTCACTAAAAATAAGAGATGCCAAAAAGATACTCCAAGAGACACTTGAGAGTAACCAGCCAATTCATTTTGGTACCTCTGAAGAATACCTCGACTACATCTTACAACTTCTTATTCACTTCACACACGGACCAGTAGGGAAGGATAAAGGACTAAGAATCTATTATGAATTCAAAGTCAGATTTGAGAATCAGATATCCAACCATTATACATACGCAGCATGACTAGGAAAGAAAAAATAGCAGAGGCAGTCAAGGCATACGGACGAGAGGTAGTATCTATGGTACTTACCATGGTAAGCGTGGGTGACGCCGATGGATGTTACACACAATTCGAAGATGAGGGTATGTACGAACACGCCGAGTGTGTGGAGTTCATCTACTTCGACGATTAAAGATAGTGTTGTTGGTTTGTTGATTAGCCAATGAAGTGAGCACGTCTCACAACCACGGGGCCTTCGGGCCTCTTTTTTTTGTGTGGATATATAGTGATAAGAATCTTATGAAGAAGATCAAAAATTTCAACGAGTTTTTCCGATCGTCTGTGTTGGAAAATGACGTGGAGGAACAATCGGAATATTCTCTGGATCAATTAGACCCAATTGCGAAAGAGAAAGCCCTTGATTCCCTCAGGGATATTAATGTTGACTATCCAGGATGGCACGAAGCAGTAATAGATGACTTCGAAAATTACATGGAGGAAAAATTCGGGGTAGAGGACGTTGAGGTTCAATACACAGGTTTCTACTCACAAGGTGACGGTGCTTCTTTTACCGGGAAGGTTAGAGACATGGAAAAGTTTCTGAAGAATGCACTGGAGATAGAGTCATCTGAATTTATAGATATCGGAGACGATAGGAGTGAGGATAATGACCTAGACCAACTAATGGGAGACCTAAGAGGGATCGGGTTTGATAATAGGGAAAGATTGGGAATGGATGATATCTGGATAGAAATAGAAAGAAACTCATCCAGATATTCCCATGAGAATACCATATCAGCAAATGTTGACTACATCGGGCATATAGATCCGGAGGATGACTCCCGAGATTGGGATAAGTTCTACGATGACCTGGAAGAGAAAGCAACAGAATGGGCGAGGGAAAGATCTGTTTCCTTATACAGAAGATTGGAAGAAGATTGGGACTCGCTTAGATCCGACGAAGCAGTGGAGGAAACAATCTTAGCAAACGACTATAAGTTTACTAAGGACGGAGAACTCATAGGATAAAACCCGACGTATGTTTAATGATTCTTCAAAAAGATTAAACGAAAACAAACTAACTATACATGGATATGTTCTTTTTTACCAAAACAACCCCAAGAAATGTGGATACATTGATACGGGATTTCGAGGAATCCGCCGGATCCTTCAATGAATTCTATGATGGAATGAACAAGGAGGAGAAGATCCTTTTCAAGGGGTATCTAGAAAAACTGAGGGTTGATTCACATTCACCCTTGGCTGGTGCTCCAAAAACCGAAACAACCCTATCCCCATTGTTCTAGAAGTATAAAAGACATTTTTATTAAAAAGCTATGTATGTTTTCCTAGTAAGTAATCTGGAGACTGGAGTCACTGGCATTACATTCTACAATCACATGGATGATGCTCTATCTGCATATGAAGAACATCAATGCTCAGATGGCGACGACAAGTTCGTCATCAGATGTGTTCCAGGGGAGCCGTTCGGTTTAAACGAAAAGGGTAGCTTCGGGGGAACTGAGATTGTCTCAAACTTATATGGATGATGGTAAGATTTTATTGCATACTGGACGACAAGAAGAAATACTACGAGGTAAAGAGGAAAATTAATATCCAGAGGGGAACTTTACTAAGGGAGAATATCAGGGACCTGAAGAACGAATTTTATGCGGAGCTCGAATGTCTTGTCCACGGAAGAACCCTTTACCTGGATCTCAAGGAGTCTGGTCTTTGCAAGAATCTTAATCTTTTACCCAATCAGGAGTAATTCGTTTTTTCTCCGCGATTGGAATTAATAATTTTGTATAATTCGTAAATTTTAAAATATGCCACCAGAAGGTTATCACGAAGAAGATCATGACTATTTCTTAGACCCCGAAGAGCTTGAGAATATACATAGAGAAGCTGCGAGGTTGCAATTTATAGAATGGTGTCACGAAGGATATTCCATGTTATCCAAGAACATGGAGCTCACTGAAGTTGCGGACAAGACTGAAGCAAATCTTGCAATGAGGAGAATGCTTGGATTCTTTATAGACGAGGAAGAGTACGAAAAGTGCAAGGTAATAAAATGCTCGTTAGATTCCAATTTTCCAGGAAACACGACCCCTTTATTCGACTATAGAGATATATGAGCAAAAAGAGCACAGGTAGAAGTAAGATAACAACCATGGATCTTGCATGCAGGGAGTGCAAGAGAAAGGTTATTAACGTAGATTCTAATGCGAAATCTGTTCTCTGTTGGAGGTGTGTCTCAAAATCATTAAACCCAAGTTCAGTGATCTTAAGAGATCTTACTAGGGAAGAGTTCAGTGAATTTCTAAGAAAGAATAACAAATAGAAGTATGGAAGATCAGAAAACAAAACAACTGAAAGCCAACTATAACCAAATAGTAACAAACGCAGCCCGAAACATCTATCTTAAGATGCAGGAGGTTGTGAGGGATCTCAATGAATCCAACATCAAGGATGAAGATAAAAACGAGATCAGGTTGCATGTTATTAAAATGGTTACCAGTCCTCCAACTAAGTCATAATATATGTTCAATCGGAGGAGATCCTTGGTTTGGTGGAATAACCTCAATGGAGGTAAAGAGGATCGGGATAGAAAAAGGTCACTGAGAAGAACCTTGATTCACGAAAAGAAGGTTGGAATTATCAGAGACTTAGCATTGGGACATAACATAGGTGATTATAATATGGATCCACCGGATCTTTCGATCATGATAAGATTAGGTCCACATTCTACCTTCGAAGAGATAGAAAGACTTTATGAAAAATATAGAGGGTCAAAAATTTCTCGACAGTAAACAATATATAGTTACTGTTAACCCCAACAAACTCAAGGAGGAGCAAGGTAAGGATGGTAAATCTATCCAAAGCCAGGCTCCTCTTTTTTTGTCCAGATCCTATGATTAATCAGGAGATAGACCGATGGACCAATCAGGAATGGGCGGTTAAGATCGAAACACGCGAGATTTTTCACATAGAAGATATGGAGGTATTTGGTAATGAATTAGTCTTGTACGCAGGAACTAATACCAATTCATCCATGAACTTACTCACAGTAAATGAGGCTTACACAATAGAGGAAAAAATGAGGGAGATTTTCTAAGAAATAATTTTTCAGAACGTAGCTATTCGTTATCTTTATGATGTAATCAAAAAAACAATAGATATGTTATTCAAATTAGCCTTTAGAATCTTCCTTCTCGGTTTGCTGGTTTATATCGTAAGCCAAGCTCCCGGACTCATCGAATTTTTCGTTACCCTCTTCCAAGCCATCGGAGTGTACGTGATTGCTCTTATTAAGACTCAGCCACTCGTATTTGCTATTGGGTTCGTTCTTATGTATGGATTATCTAAACAAAGAGCTTAATATGAAAAGAGTAAAACACATCAGAGTCGAAGACCAGTACAGAACAAACCCACTAAGTCACGAGCCAGGTGGGGATGAGGTTACCGTCTATACTAAAGACGGTCTAATCAGAACCTACGATAAGATCAAAAACCCGCAGATGTATATCGGAAGCCTCTCTTTTAAAGAAGAGATTGTAAGGGTTGACATCAATGGTGATCAGAAATGGACTTCGAAAGAACCCGGGGTTAAATACTGGGAAGAGTAAGAAAAAAGTGATAGAATTGGAAAAATTCCCGGTAATATTTTTTTACCACGGGGTTTAGCCTTAATTTTGGACTCTAATAATTAAATATGAGCGCACTAAAAAGATTATCTCAGATACTAGGACTGGGAGGAACAATATCACTTATGATATTGGTTATTGCAGTCTTGGTTTTCCTCGGACCGCTAATGCTAATCGCAGGATTAAATCTAATGGGGTTTGAGGTCGAATATAGTTTTAAGACATTCCTGGGTGCAGCATTAATCTTGCTAGCATTCAGAAGTTCAATGAGTAGAAGTAAAGCCAGTTAATATGAGCAAACAGAAGACAGTAATTTTTGACCTTGATGGTACATTGGCTGACGTTACCGATAGGAGGATGAAGGCAATCCAAGAATCCGACGGTAAAATGAATTGGTCTGAATTCTTTAATCCAGATAACATCCAATTAGATCAGCCTAATTCCCCGGTAATTACCGCATTCAATGCAATGAAGGCAGCTGGATTCAAGATGGCTATCTTTTCGGGAAGGAGCAATGCCACGCAGGAAGCCACTGAGAAATGGCTTAATGATAATGGTATCAAATACGATATCCTAAAGATGAGACCTGCAGAACCCCCACTTCTCTTCATGAAGGATGATGAACTCAAAGAGATGTGGCTGGATGAGGAATTCCCAGGCGAGGGGATCAATGAAATCGAATGTGTTTTCGATGACAGGGACAAGGTAGTTAATATGTGGAGAAAGAGAGGTATTCCCTGTTTTCAAGTTGCACCTGGAGATTTCTAATAACTCCCAACATAGATAAGGTGAAATCAGATGGTGTATCTTAGTTTAGATACACCATTTTTTTAGAGCGAGGTTCGTCCTTATTTTAACGAAACAGCAGACAATAATAAAACATCATATCAAATACAACCAAAGTTTATATAAAATGAATAATCTAGACATCGAAGCAACAGCCAAAGTTATATTCTTTAATCCAGAAATTTCTGAGGATCTAATAAACTCAATTAATAAGACTCAGATATTCGTGGATAAGAAGATCGAAGAAATGATCTCAGAGTATAAAACACAGCTATTAGCAGAAGTTGATAATCCAGATGTATTTTCTATGCTGGAAGAGAACATAACTATGTTAGAAAATATGCTTAACGTATTAAAAGAAAGCCACTTATGAATTTATCAGGAGATATAGATACCCTCTTTGAACTAGCCATGAGACTAGAGGAAAGACAGAAGAAAGGAGAGACTGCAAAACCTAAGGAGGTTGAGAGTTTAAAAAGCATTACACTCACTATCGAATCCATCGCTGAGTGCATGATCCCGGAAAAAGAGGTGACGACAGAATATGAGTAAAAGGAAGTTTATATGAAAAACAAATTATTTCATATAATATTTTTTTTAAAAGGGAAACTTTATTATATTGCGGATGTACAATAATAAAATATTAACTTTTAAAAAATCGTCCGATGAGTAAAAAACAGAAACCAGACTTTCTGAACCTCCGATGGTCAGAGTCCGACGATCAGCTTCTAAGAGATATGATCGCAAAGGGTGCTGATGGTACCATAATTTCTAAAGCCCTTGGCAGAACACGCTCTTCTATCTTCAACCGAAAATACATACTCGGTATAGAAGGTAAGATTAAGCGTTCTCCCAAAGGATCTGCAGGTATGCTTACCTACTCAGAAAAAACCAGGAAAACAGAATCTACAGTTTCCGAGGTCAATTCTGAAGCTACTGAAACCAAGGTGAGTAAACCAAAGGCCAAGAAATCCAAACCGAAGTCTCAGACCGAAACCAAGGTTGAGAGAGGGAAGCTTTCGCAAACAGCCAAACTTGCTCAGATCAATCGAAGACTCCGCAGAGGAGACGTAAGAAAGGTCGCTGAAAAAGTTGGCTTCACCGAAGGATTCGTAAGTGCCGTACTTTCAGGATCACACCCGAATGAGCGTACCATTAATGTCGCCTACAGCATGGTCCGAGGTCGTAAGACCAATGAGCAGATGATGAAGAAGAAATAAGTCAACATCTCTTACATAGTTACAAATTGGGCTGGGGTAATTCCCAGCCTTTTTTGTGAAGTTATTTTTTCAAACCGGAGGGTGTTCATATCTTTGTGGAGTTATTTAAATTTTATCAGATGCAAATCAAAGAAGATGAAAGTAAAGCTAAGCTCATTAGTTTCGTGAGTGGACACTTTGGACCTATGAGAGGACTCTCGTTTATTATCGAGGGAGATGAAGCTACTGAAGTTAAAGACTATGTTGACAGTCAACCAGAGAAAACTATAAGCAAGATCTGGGAGAATACACTGATAGCATCAAGAGCTATGGAGTTTCCGTTGAGGTTTGCTGGGGAACTAGAAACCCCGCCAATTACTGTGAACTCGTTTGAACAAGGAGAGAAGGAAATCCTGAAGAGAGTAGAGGAAGGTAATAATACAGGTGACCCATTCTTTTTTAGATCATTTGTTCTCTAATCATTTTTTCAGTACGATACTAATCCCTATATTAGCTACGTAATCAATAAAAAACAACACCATGGGATTAGATATGTTCGCTTATAAGATGAAGTTCAAACCTTCCAAAGAGGTTGACTTCCAAGAAGAGATTCAAGAGGTCGAAAAAGAAGAACTTCACTGCTGGAGAAAGCATCCTAACCTCCACGGTTGGATGGAAAATCTTTACCGTAAGAAAGGAGGAAAGGGAGAAGATTTTAATTGTGATCCTGTCGTATTAACCGAGGAGGATCTTCACCAACTGGCAGCTTGTATTATCGACAGTGAGCTACCACACACTGAAGGACCTTTCTTCGGGGAATCATACGAAAACGAGGAACAGAGAGAAAATGATATCGATTTTGTAAAAGAAGCCCTGAAAGCCATCGGGGAAGGAGATACAGTCTTCTACGACTCCTGGTGGTAATTCACTTAAGATCCGAAAGCTCACCCCTTAAGATCCCTGTCTAATCTTTAGCAGGGATCTTTATGAATATATAGTATAGTAGTAAGATACTCTACGTACGTACGAGTGCGTAGGTGAACGAAATAATCAAAGCCATATGAAGATCCAAATAGAAAAAGAAATCACCCTAGACGATATAGAAGGTATCATAGTTACAGCCCTAGAGGGAGGATCGAACTACTGGTACACTGTTAAGACCTCGGACTTTAAGGATGATCTCCCAGATCCAAATGAACCAATAACGATCAGGATCTCTAGAGCTATCTACAAGGATCCTTCCTTCAGGATGCCCGTTTATGATAGAGAAGATCCGGATGAGGTACTGGGTATACTGAGTCAGAAATCATTTAAGGAAGGGTTAGTGCTTGCGGCTAAGGATTACCCCGATAGACTCCAGGCAGTCTTCGATGAATCTTACGATGCAGAAGATGCTGATGTCATATTCCAGCTTTGTGTCATGAAAGATGTTGTATTTGGATAATGGATAAGATCTACGAATTCGACGATTTTCTACTCAACGAGTATAGTGGTCACTACGATCCGGATAAACTATATCTCAGGTCCTCAATAGTAAAGAGACTCCAGTCAGGACCGAGTTACATCAGAGCCTACATCAAAAAACTCCCCGAGATTCGATGCACAGATTCGGAGGGGAATCCACAGGTATGCACGAAGATACCACAGGTTCTGTATCAATTCCTATTCGGAAGTTTCTAAGATTTAACCCTCAGAATATTTTTTCTATTCGGGGTTAAGCCTTATATTAGCTGTGTAATCAATCAAACAACACAGTATGGATATTTTAGGAAAACTCTCAGACTTCAAAGGATCTCAGATCATAGGTCTGGATTCAGTGGTTAATGTCAAACTGACTGGAGGTCGGAAAAACCCTATGCAAGGTAGGATTAAAAAAATCACTGAAGGTAATCTGGTGATGCTCTTCAAGAGTGGAGAAGGGTATAAGAACATGGTCAACCGCAGACTCGAAAAACAGTTCGATGAATTGGGTATGACCACGGTGGAATTGTTCGAAAGGATCGCAGATAAGAACTTCGAACCTGGACCAAGACCATGGGGAACAAGAATTGAAAACTCGCCCATCATTTCTCACAAAGGGAAACTCTATTTAGAGTGCATCTTTTTGAAAGCGGGTGAGAGTAAATATTTCCTCGACGGAGAGGAGATCAAAAAAGAGAACATCATTGGCCTTCCAGAGAAAAAGGAAGGACACCAAGGAGGCCTGATCGATAAGGTGGTGGTGAGAACATTTGCCCTCGAATCCATCATCAAGATCAGGAAGTCCAAGAAAGAACTTCTTGGACGAGCTTTTGCCTAATAAGTGAAAAGCCAGTCCCCGGATCCCCTCCGGGGACTTTTTGTGTTCTCATTTTTTCTTAACGAAGAGAATGCTTACTTTTAATTCAACATCAGACAAACAGGTTATGAGCACATTAAAATTTAGCGATGGGATGGAGTTTAATACTTCAGGCCCAATCAGAAAAGAATTACGAGCAGATGGTTGGTACGTGGTCGGGGAAGGCAAACTTATCCCAGTCAAAGACGAGGAAGAAGCGGATACAGAAATCCGGGTACATAAGATACAGTCAGCAAAGAATCCAAGAGCTGAGTTCTTTAACCAGATAGGGGATATACTGAAAGGCTGATCCAGAAAATTCCCAGTTTTCGATTTTTCATTACGGGGATACTTTCTATATTAGCTCTGTAATCAATCAAAAACAATCAGCATGACACGCAAAGAATTTTTAGAAGCTGCAGCTCACAACGCAATGATAATGATGCAGGTTGCAGAAGAAAGAGATGATCGAGGATTAGGACTCATTGCACACGCAACCCTCACAGCAATTACAGCGGTTGAGAAAGGACACGATCATGAATTAGCCGCTCTCCTCTTCTCCTTTGTTGAATTTGCTGTTCAACGAGAGAAGGAACAATTCAAACAGCAAGTGGAGGAATCTGAAATGCCAGATTCCATGGTTGATCTTCTAAAAGAATCTGGTATATGTTTTAGCAACAACTAGTACCCTTAAAAAGTACACTTATGAATTTCCTGAGAAAAAAATCTCAGGAAATTTTTTTTTCTAAAGGAATGTGCTTAAATTAGCGCTGTTCATGAACAAACCAGTTAGATATAACTAAATTGGAAATATGAAAAACACAAAGAAAAATGAGGCTGTTAAGTCTCTGGGTCGGAAGACCCTAAAGACCATGAAAGTAAAGACCGACAAGCAATTGCAGGTCTACAGTAAAAAGAGCATCGATGCCGACAAGTCTTCAAAGATGCGTCCAGGTGCGGAAGTCATTCTTGATTTCCTTGATGCAACTTCACCAGACGGGCAAACTATTGTCCGTGTTAGAAAGGACGGCTCAACCCGCACATTCTACACTACTGAGAAGCTTGCTAACGAGGTGATTGCATAATCGACTTTTAGCTTGGTAACAAGAAAGGAGGGGGTAATTACCCCCTTCTTTATTGCCCAGAGTTTTATTACTAAGTTGTGTTACGTTTTTTCGATGCGGTATAATGTTCTAATTTTGTACCATAAACAACATTGTAATATGAAATCAATGCTAAAGGAATTAATCAAATATGCAAAGGAGGATCCAAAAGACTTCTTTACAAGTTTATTTGTTATGTCTGCACTATTTGGTGTGTTCTATGTAATGCTCTGGGTAGGTGCAATAATTGAAGGAAGAGTATGAAAGAGATTTATCAGATAACCGAAACAGTTGATAACTGGGGAGGGACGGAAAAGTACACCGCATTAACAGATGTGGGTACAGATGTTATCATGAACTACCTTACCAATCAGGAAGAGTGGTCCGATGATGTCATTATCGAGTTCAGAGAAAATGGAAACCCTGGTCAATGCTCCATAGACGATATAGTTGGCGAGGTTGTACTTATTAAAGGGAAAGAAGTAACAATTCCTAGTTAAAGCCGTCATGGAAACAAAGGAATCACTTCAGGAACTTAAAGAAAACCTAAACACCATGGGATTTGAAAAACCAAGCTGTCGTAACTGTAAGTTCAGACAGGAAGTTGGGTGGTCATCGCATTCAAGATGTTCCGCAGTGGATAAGCTCAATCTTTCTGAGAAAGAGCAGGAGACCATCAGCATTACAGGAAAGATAAAAGTAAAAGAGGTAAAGTTCCATCAGCATGGAGTTAATAACGGATGGGCTAACTGGCCTACTGACTTTGATCCATGTTGGTTAGAGGAATGCTCTCTCTTCGAGGATAAGAGGACATAACCTGAATAAAATGAATGGTTCAGTGAACAAACCGGGGGATTTATTGATTATATGGTATGGATAGGAGTTTGTTTAACTTTTTTGTAGATAAATTCAACAAAAATCACTTAAACTAGCTTAAAAATGTTCATAAAATTTTCATACCTCGTGGTTATGTCTTAAATTTGTATTATTAACAAAGGAAAATAAAGATGTCTGTGACACAATCATTTCTTTGGAATAAAATCCTTAATGTCAATAAAGATATTAAGGAAACCAAGGACGCATTAAATAGATGGGAAAAAACAGTTCTCCTGAAAGTTCTTATCTCTCAACTTAAGAAAGATATGGGAGAAGAGGCATATAAGAATCTTATTGATTCTTCTAGGAAGATACTGGCTACCCCTTAATTCGGCGGTTAGGTTTTATTATTGTAACTAGTCCCCGGGGAAACCTTGGGACTTTTTTTGTGGTCGTTTGATAAGTTCCCAGCAGAAAAACTCCCGATGTTTTCGATGTAGAAATCTCGGGGAGTTTTGGAAACCCCAAAGAGTCTTCACGACCCTATAGATGTTGAAACCAGGAGGTTTTTGATATATAGCTAAACAATCATCGATTAACATGAAGAAGATCAAAAAATTCGACGAGTTTTTCCAAGATAGAGTGTTGGAGAAAGACGAGGACAATTCACTCCTTAGAGATCTGGAGAACATCGGAATGAAAGACCGAACCTACACCGAGGAGATGTTTAGAGATGCTATGAATAATGTAGATTTCGATGAATATCTAAACGCTGAGGTAGCAGATAACTCTTTCCAGATGAATTTTGAGCAGCCCTTTCCAGACCAGGGAGAAGTTAAAGTTTACCATGAGGGTGGCATCAGCGTAGAGTTTGATACCGGAGGATTATGGCAGGCGATAGTAAGTGAGTTGGAATCTTTAGATCTCGACGATTATGAAGATGACGGGGAAGAAAGATACACCATCGAAGACCTGGAATCTGCTTTTGATGATGTTGATTGGCAAGACATCGGAAACGATTCCGCTGAGGAACTATACGGAGACATTGAGATAGATGTGGATGGAACCGATCGTGGGGATGGACACTACGACGTGAGTGCGGAGGCTTCGATAGATTCGGATGTCGCTGAGGTAGATGACGAGAGCATCATAGATAAGATACTCGGAAATTTATAATTGTAATCAATCAAACAAAAAAAATTCATACATTTGACAGGTACTATTAGGTACATGGTTTAATGACGTAGGCGCAGCATAGTGATATTGGTTTTAAAACTACCCGGACTTAGCCCGGTGTGTCAACGTTGATTTGGAATAAGAATGGATCTGCTAAGTGGATCCATTTTTTTGTGGGCTCTTTTTTTCTAGTCGGGATTCGCTCATATATTAGCAGAGTAATCAAACAAACACCTAAGCATGTCAAAAGAAAAGGTTGCAGCTAACGAGCAGGAGTGGAATTCACTGGCTAGGGAAGAATGGAGAAATGAAATGAGATTCCGGGACCCAGACGATTTAATGGATTTCGAAGAATGGAAAGACTGCTATGCTGGTCTTGTCGTTTTTGGCTGGAAGGTACAAAGAGACATTACCTCTGGTAAGACTGAGATTTATCCCACAGGTTCATTTTTTTAACTCGGGGATAAGCCTTATTATTGTAAATCTAATTAAAAATCTAAATAATGGCAAGACAGGAATCAACCGGCATCCGTAAGCCCATGACGGAGGAAACACGGGCAAAGATTGCAGCCGCTGTAAAAGAGCGTGCTCGTCAGAAAAGAATTGAAGCAGGACTACCAGCAGATGGGGTAATGCATACACAAGCAGTACGAATGAAGGATTTGGAATTGGTTCAAATGAAGAACCAAGAGTTCGATCCCGAACTATTTGTACCGATGGCCACAGGAAAAGGAATCGACCAGCTCTTCACAGTAGAAGGAGGTCTACCTAAAGCAACCAACTACATGGTCATTGGAGATCCAGGTGTTGGTAAATCCACAGTGACCATGGACATTATGGCAGATCTCATCGAGGCAGGATATAAATGTCTCTTCATCTCTGCGGAAATGACACGTATTGATCTTTATAAATATGTACAACGATACCCAAAGTTTGGAGAAATCGATATCCTCTTCCTTGGAGAATACATCGATGATAATCCCAAGCTGGTAATCGAGGAAGCTCTACTCCCCGGATACGATGTGGTTCTCATTGACTCGTTCATCGAGGTTCAAGAAGCAGTTAAAGAAGTAGCTCGGATGACCACATCCGGATCTGAGAAATGGCTGATTGATCAAATGATCAAAAACAATCTCGGAGAAAACGAGGAAGGAAAACACACAACATTCCTCGCCATCCAACAGGTCACCAAAGGTGGAGTGTTTGTCGGTTCCAATAAACTCAAGCACAACACCACAGGTATGATGGAGATCCGCTTCGAGGACGAATCCACCACTACCTCCTACATCAACTTCACAAAAAACCGTCGGGGTCCAGTCAACCGACGTATGTACTTCTCACTCACTGAAGGTGGTGATGTCAAGTATGATGAAAAGAGATTCGGAATTGACGAGGGAGCCCGTGAAATCTATCAAGAAGAGCGAGAGCAAATAGAATCAGAGGATGATGCATTTGACAAGCTTTTAGGTACGGGCCAGCTCGACATTACCATCGGGTCTGAGAACCCTTTCAAGGTGTAACTTCTTGCCAGGAGTAAAGAAGGGGAGTGGTTGGTTCTTGCCGGTTCCCCATTCCCCTTCACTCCTTTTTCCAGCAGAATGTTTTTTTAAAACGAAACTTACTCTTATATTTGAGAAGTTACAAAATCAAACAATACAGTTATGGCAAAATTCCAAACCATCTCTCAGGAGCAATTCTCGAAGCAGGCTAAGCTTGCAGAGTCGAGACAGCCACTGAGAAAAGAGATCTCGCTCAAAGATGTTGAGATCGTCAGTGAGGATATCCTCAAGGTCCAAGGACACATGGTGTCGATGACCAACGACGCATTTAAGCAATTCTCCAAAATCGTCGGACTCCCCATCGGATTTGACAGATCGTTCACCGACAAATTCGGTACGAAAGCTCGACAGAAACTGATGAACCGGCTAAAGACCGCGACAGCAGCTAAGGGATCATCCTCGGTCTCACTTGTGGTTTCTCCAGAGGATAGAAAGATCGTCGGGGTTAATAATAAGAACGCCAATCTGATCTCCAACTCTTCCTTCCTGAAGACCACCGAGCAGATCATTGATAAGTATGGTCTCGAAGTTAATGACTTCACTACACAGTCAGATGGTAGGGTAACTATTAATACCTCATCACCAACTAACCACTGGGGGATCAAAGGATTGAAGGACGAAGACTTCTTTGGAGGTGTGACCTTTAGTAATGGTCCAGATAAAGGGTTTGAAATCTCCCCCTTCCTCCACCGATTGGTTTGTGCCAACGGTATGATTGGAAAAGCATTTGATGAAAAATTCAATGTTCAGTCTTTCTCCAATAGGGAAATGGAACAACTCTTCCAACAGCTTAACCATCTAGCAGAACGAGGTTTCCGACCAGCATCCTTTGAGGAAAAGGTACAGCGAGCAATCAACACCCCTGCCTCTCTTATGGAGATGTCAAAAGCCCACGAGCTTTTGCGATCGTCTGCAGGGGTAAATCTTGAGAGATTAAAGAGCCTGGAGGAATGGATTCCATATCACAGCACCCGTCAGAAGTACCATGACTTCGGTGTGGATACCATCATGCTTTCCAACGACCAACGGAAGAACGCAAAGACAGGAACTTCAGTTTGGGAACTGATCAACGGGATCACACACTTTGCAACCCACGACAACGAAGGTTTCAATTTGGAAGAAGGAGATCGTCGTCGACTCCAAATGGAAGCAGGCAATATTCTAAGCAAGAACGCTTACGACATGCAGAACCTGGTAACCTCTCCCTTTTGAGGATAGGAGTTTGCTAAGGTATGTAGATAAAACGGGAGCCGGGGTTTAATTACCTCGGCTTCTTTTTTTATTTAAAGGGTACTTGTTTATATTGCACATGCAATTAAACAGTACATCCCATGTTCATCAAAAATCCGGTAGCAGTTTCAACTGAGCAAGCTTTGAATGATTCTGTAGATTATTTCTCACAGGAGTTTGAAATGGCAGGAAGCCTAGTAGAACTCTCGGAGAAACAGATCGCCAAAGAATGGGGAGTATCATTGGATGAAGCAAAGAGTATGAAGGCGGAGGCAACAGAAATCCACCGAGATTTCGTTATTGCAATCAACCTTGCAAAGAGAGAACTTTCCAAGGTGATGGAGGTCAATAAGAAATACTGGGTTTGATTAAGGCATAGGGCAAACAAGTAAACGCCCCACAATAGGAACTCCGGGTAGCCTTCAATGATAAGGTTGCTCGGAGTTTCTCATTTTTTTAGTACGGGAATAACTTCTATATTAGCTAAGTAATCAAACAAAAAAGATATGATCTCAACTGAATACACAAGGGAAGAGCTTAAAGAGGAGGGCATGGCACCCCACGCAATCGATGCATTTCTAAAGCTGCAATCAATGGGATGTCCAGTCAAGACGTGGTACGATGGAGACCGTGGACACTTCTGGATCTCAGCAGAGGAACCAGAGTCTGGCGAATGGTTAGACTATTGGAGTACAACTTTGATCTGTGGATCTGATGTACTCAACGATGTGCTCAGCTACTATGGGCTTTATTTTGAATGGCAAAACTCCGCAGTAGCATGCGTGTACAACATATGACCCCACCACTACTAACGATCGGCGCCAACCTATTCCTTCGTGGAAATGAGGTGATCTCCTACGAGACCGTGGTAGGAGAGATTAAAGACAATGTGCTTGTTGAACATGCGAAGTTCTCCAGAACAACATCCAAGCACATTTGTAAGGTTGCAACAATCCTCGGAATTCGTGTCGATGCAGCGAAGGAAAAAGATCGGGATTTCTATAAGCATGAATATGGGGTCAAGTTTAATCACAACAACCAACTCTCCAGCAGATTCTCCCATGCAATCATAGAGATGATGAGAAAAGGTAAGACCCAATTCGAAGCGATGGTTACCTGTTCACCCTCCACGAAAAAAGACCGCGACATCCTCGAGGAGTATTTGGAGAGTGTCGGATTCTCCAGAGAGTCAAAGGAAATTTCGGAAACATTTGGTCTGGTAATTTATTGATTCGTTTTTTTATTTACTAAGTTTTAGTTATATTAGCACTAATCAAACAATAACAATCATGGAAGGACAAAACATCTTTTACGAACAAAATGGATATAACCAGGATGAGGTTATCCGACAGTTTATTTTGGACTTTGCACGCCAGTACCCGTACATCAATGTGCAATCAGTTCCCTTTGACACCATCAAGGAATTCTTGTACCAACCTTATGTAGTTAAGTCAGGTACAGTTCAGAAAATGGATCTCTTACAAGACTACCTGGTTTCTCAGGGTCTGTGTGAGGTTACACCATAAGTTGTAGAGGGGTAATAAAAGTCTCCGATGTCTTGGAGATCGAAGGGTATCCTGCCGGAAGGTCAAACCTAGCCCCTGCAGTCTGCTCCGTTCATACTAGCTAAGGATACCAAAGACACTACCCCAGAAATTATCTGGGGTTTTTAGTGTTCCCATTTTTTATTAGCGGTCCTTAGTCCTAAGAATTAACAGGATTTGACCACAAAAATTAGAGGTTTCGTTTTTTCTCCTCGAGGTTAATGCTTATATTAGTTAAGTAATCAAATAAAATAATATATCATGGAAAAGTTAACAGAAAAACAAATTAGTTTTTTAGAAAAATGTACAATAGGGAAATATAGAAAATCCGAATGGAAATTTCATCCATGGACTGGTTTCGTAGATGTGTATGGGGATTTTGATTGTTCAAATAATGATCTAGAAGATTTTCACGGAATAAAGTTTGGTGTAGTTCTTGGAAATTTTAATTGTAGCAAAAACAAACTTACCTCATTGATTGGTTCACCAAAAGAGGTCAATGGAAGTTTTGATTGTTCACACAATCAGCTGACTTCATTAGAAGGGGTACCACAAAAGATTAGTGAAGGTAAGAGATTCGATTGCTCATATAATCAACTCACTACATTGGAAGGATCCCCTCAAGAAGTCAGTCAATGTTTCGATCCAAATGCTAGAGGATCCGATTGGAGAAGCGGTGGTTTTTATTGTAGCAATAATAAACTCACCTCATTGAAAGGTGCTCCTTCCCAAGTTGGTAGCGCTTTTGTTTGTTCTAATAATTTTCTTACTTCGCTAGAAGGATCTCCACAAAAAGTTGGAAGTTTCTATTGTAGTGACAACAAACTTATTTCTTTAGAAGGTGGACCCAAAGAGTGTGTGTATAACTTTGATTGCTCAAATAACAAGTTAACGAATCTTAAAGGTTCCCCGAAGGAATGTTGTAAATATGGACTTTCACTCTTCGATTGTTCGAAAAACGAACTTATATCTCTTGAAGGAGCACCAGAAAGTGTTGGTAATTTTAAATGTAGCGAAAATAAACTTACATCGTTATTTGGTTCACCAAAAAAGATTTGGGGACGTAATCCTTTTGAGTGTAGAGAAAATAAAATCACAACACTTAAGGGAGCACCAAAATACATAAAGGGACCTTTACTTCTTGATGATAATATCGAACTAAATTACCGAGAGATTTCATATTTGGGAGAAATTGGGAGTCTATATATTGGTGCGAAACGGGAGGATCCTACACGTTGGGATTCATCCTCTGTTTTTAGGATTAAATTTTGGGACGACTTTTTTAATACACCAAGGAAGTTAACACCAGAAGTTTTTGAAAAAGAAATAAAATATGAAAAAACAAGGGAAGAAAAAATTCTTAAAAAAATTAAAAAAATTGAGAAGGAGAAGAAAGAATTATTGAAAAAAATTGAGAAGGAGAAGAAAGAATTATTGAGGAAAATAAAAATAATAGAAGGTGGGAGGAAAAGAATAGAAGATGTTTTTGAAAGTTACAAGGAAACAAAAAAATGAAAAAGTAGCAAAAATCTTACCGCAAAAACAACAAACAACTAGCCCCAGAATTGTTGGGGCTTTTTTGTGATCTTTTTCTAAGTTTCATTTTTTCTCCTCGAGGTTAATGCTTACTTTTAGAATACCAACCAATTAAATATTATAAAATGAAAGGAGCAATTAAGTTTTCAAGTGAAGAGGTAGAAAAAACGGTTCAAGGTTTGTTCGATCTTGGATACAGAGGAATAAAAGCTACTATCACTTTTCCTGGTGTGATTCCCAATGGAGATGACTTTGCAGGACATTGGTCTCAGCCTGAAAGATCGATTGTTGTAAGGGTTCCAACAACTTCAGACCTTGAGGAAAACGTGATGGAACAAATTCAATTGGGAATTTTCGAGATCGAGATCGACGAATACGATGATGATGATTACATTGGTGGGGTGATGGAAGTGGATAATCTAGTAAAGATTGCAAAATCCAACCCAATGTATGCGGACTTTTACGAGGAAGTATTTGATGAATTATACACAAAAGGGCTTAGTGCATATGTTCAAGAATATGGAGTTGATGAGGAAGAAGCCAATAGGATGCAAGAGAATGGATATTGTGTAAATGAGCAAGGAATAAACGAGGATGCTTTTGATGAAATAATGTATCGAGAAAAAAATTCAGAAATTTATATAGAGAAAGAATAACTCGGTTTTCATTTTTTTATCCTCGAGGCTAATCCTTATATTAGCTAAGTAATCAAACAAAACATTCAGCATGAAAAAGAACTTAATTATCTTCCGACTGTTTGACCGTACCTACGGTCCACAGGGAAACCCAAAGACTCTCTCGGTTTACCTCCGGGAGGACAACACATTAGGATATGCATTCTATGGAGGGTGGCAACCTTCAGGAACATCATTCGCAATCTCAAATCTTCAGATGAATGAATCTCTCCCAATTGGTGTCCGAAACTTCGGGAAAGTCGAAGAACTCCGGGATAGAATTGTTGCATGCTTGTCAACTGGTGTGGGATCTCGCCACATAAAGGAAGTAGAAATTTTGAACGATCTCTAAGTTTTATTTTTTCTCTCCGATGAGGTTACTTATATTAGCTATGTAATCAATAAAACAAATCACGTTATGAGCACACGTTCAAGAATCGGCATCCTTCAGGAGGATGGATCAGTAAAGTCAATCTACTGTCACTATGACGGTTACCCCTCATATACCGGGGAAATTTTGGCAAACCACTACAGCTCACCAGCCCAGGTGGATTCACTCATTGAAAGAGGAGATCTTTCTTCTATTAACGCAGACCCCTCGGATAACAGCCACTATAAGGAAAGCCGAGGGGAGGAAGATGCGGTAGCAATCACCTCAGCGAATCCTGATGCATATGTGGATGACTCCAAGGAATCATGGGGCGAGTACGCATACCTTTACCGAGATGGGGAATGGGAAGTTTGTGAAACCTATGATGGTAATCGGACCTTCGCTCCTCTTACCGGAGTCTTGAATAAAGAAAATCACTCAGCCTAATGGGACGTTATTATCACGGGGACATTGAAGGCAAGTTCTGGTTCGGTGTCCAGGATAGTCGAGACGCAGAGCACTTCGGGGGAGAAGAAACTCCAATCATAGAAACCTTCGAAGACGAGGAAGGAAAAAAAACTACGGAGCAAGTTGGTTCGACATTCAGCTTCTCAGAGAGCGATCTTGCCATAATCGATCACGAATTAGAAAGGCTGAATGGATTGCTCGGCGAGGCTAAGGAAATGATGGATGAATTCTTCCGCGAGAGAGAATACTACAACAGGTCAGAACTAAAGGAGTATCTGAATCTCGAGGGTGAAGATGTTGCAAAGGAAGCAGTAGCTCAGGGTTGTCTGGTAATATACGCCAGGATTCTTCTGGGGGAAAAGATTAAGGCATGTGTCGAGGAGAAAGGAAGTTGTACCTTTGATGCAGACTTTTATTAATTAGGTAAAACATAGTATGATGGTAACATACTCCGCACGCGAGCCCGCAGATCAGGCATCAGAAGAGAAAGAGGTAAGAGATCAATTTACCAGAATAGCAAGAGCTAGGTTGGCTAGTAAATATAAGTTCAGCCCTCAACGGATGGCAATAGCTGCTAAGATGTACATCCAATGGCTAGAAAGGAAAGGAACTAATATTTGACCATCCTTCTATAACATATCCTTCAAGACCATGATATTCATATTGAGGGGACCTAAAAAATATCCGGGTGTCATAACCGGGGACTTAGCCCCTCCCGTGATTGTTTGATTACACCGAGGTGGATTCGCTAAGTGGATCCACCTTTTTTTTGTGATCTCATTTTTTATTATGGAGTTCCTGTTTTAGATTAGCGATATCAACAACAGCAAGATGCCAGTATACATCACACCCACCACTCTTGCTCTCACGGCAGCTCTCTGGCTGTCAGCCTACCTGTTCCAGAAATGGCTGGATCAGAAGGAGGCAAAAAAGAGCTAATCACCAAAAAGCCTGGGAAACCAGAACTAAGGCAACGGGACTTCCTTTTAAATGTCCCGGAACTTAATTCTTAAAAAGGTTTGATATGAAGAACCTATTTTTCCCAATCTGCATTCTGCTTGCTATGGCAACCGGATGCAACAAAGAGAACTTTGAGGACGTCCCTCAAGAAACCCTGGAAAACCAGGATCCCAGCTCGAGGAGTTTTGGAGATGTGTATATCTTCGAACGAGGCTCGGGTAAAGACAGATTCACTGTCGAGATTAGTTTCGAGGATGTCTCCGACAATGAGAAGCTAATGAAATTCTCCGTAACATCTTCCCAGCGAGGTTCCAGCATTTATGAGGGATATTCACGGGTCAGGGGACAAGCAGATGAAATTATTATTTACCCTCCAGATCTACCAACCGGGATCTGTTGTGATCCTGAATGTCCAGATTACAACCAAACACTCTGTGATATCCACAATTGTGTGACCGAGACTTTCTCCGAGGGTGCTGCATATGTTGTAGCGGCTACTGCCTGGTGGTGTCCCGAATGTACAGCAGGTTATGCAGCAGGTGTTATTATTGGATGTACGATTAACGTCTTAACTTCAGTCTGATGAGCACGATTATTATCTATGGTATTCTTCTTCTCGGTATGGGGTTTACCACCTATCAGTATAAGCATGCTAAAAAGTCCAACCGCTTTTATCTCGCTGCATTCTTAGTTTTGTCGTCGATTTTTACTTGGTTAATGATCACAGATTAAACAGATCCCTCCCTAGGAAAAACCCCCGTCGTTTTGCACCATAGAAACCTCGGGGGTTTTTTGTGGGATAAAATCCACGTGTTTTTATTGTGCAGATAGACTGCACAATAGGTGGAATTTATTTCGGATATTATTCTTAGTATCATTTTTACTAAGCGGAGATTGCCCATATATTAGCTATGTAAATTCAAACAGCAGTTATGTCACAAGAAAAAACTTTATTCCTCGTCATCCTGAAGGGAGAGGATTCGGATGCCTACTACGTCCATACCAATTTATCGGATGCAAAGATCTCATTTTACGGTGGGGTTGAATCCGGGTATTACAATGCAGTCTACCTCGTTGAAACCTTGCCAGGGGATGAAATTGGATTCGGATCCTATGGTGATATCTACGGTGGTGTAGAACTACTGGGTTGGTGGGAAAATGGAGAAATGGAAACCTCACCAGGAGAAGAGGAGTAATCATGTATACGACAATCATCAAATACAGGTATCCGGATTCTTCTGGATCTCCGCAGACCGACCACGCAGTTCTGAAGAATCAATTCGGTCACCCTATGGAAGGGTTTACCGAGACAGAGCATTTCGATCTCTACTTCAGAGCACCTGTCCAGGGTATGCAGTGGGAATGTGAGGTTTACGAGAAAGGGGCAGAAGATGTCATCGAGGATATCGGGGTAAAAATTCTAGAAGTAATCTTTCTCCAATGAATACGATAGCCCATATAGTTTGCTGGTCCAATAGGATTGCGTTTCGTTTTTTCAGTTCGGACCTTTTCATTATATTGGTGTCATAATCAAACAAAAGGAGTTATGTCGCAGGAACTGAAAGAACTACAAAGGGATCTAGAGGATCTTGGTATCAACACCCTTAAAATCGGGGACACCGTCTGGTGGAAGGGCGGATTTGGTAT
>Ga0099849_1000334_pt1 | contig 21415 bp, 31 predicted proteins | sample CB_VirMetaG_4_FD_78177 | JGI IMG/M metagenome (GOLD analysis project Ga0099849, IMG submission 78177) | Freshwater to marine saline gradient viral communities from Chesapeake Bay - CB_1508_1M Viral MetaG | ecosystem: Environmental > Aquatic > Marine > Coastal | place: USA: Chesapeake Bay... | reverse complement strand
GTATTTTTTAGCCACTCCTTTGCGCAAGTTTTTAAATACAATTAACTCATTATCTGTAAGGAAGTCAGAATAATTCTCTATCCATTCTAATATATTAGAGGTTTTAAAAGACTTTTTAGCTTCGACTTGCGAATTCTCAAAGTCCCGAATGGTTGCAGTATTTAATGTTAGGGTCAAAATAGTGTCTCCATTTTCATTTATTTGAGAATTGTCTACCCTTTTTTCCCGCTCGATTCGATCCTTAAGTGATACGCCGTTACAAGTCCACCTAACGCAGTTATCGCAAACTCTATATAATATTTTCTTAAAACCATTTTCGGATAAACACTCTTCATTGTCGCCTATAAATCTTTCCGCAGACCTCACCATCCTAAGATTAATCTCCGAACAAATTTCTTCAACAGAAAGGCTATGCATAGACTTCCTAAAAGAAGCGACGATGTATCTAATATCTGGCTGATTTTCAACCAAAAAATTCATATATTTTTTAATTTTATCTTTACTTACAATCATTGTATTTAAAAAGTATATTTAATTCATTAGGAAAGGCGCAGTTTCTTATATCAAACCAATTCGTTATAGATATTTTTCTTCCATTTATTAAACTATTGGAATGAAACATTGATATTTTAAAATTTAAGATTTTAGAGTCGGGGTGATCTTCCGAGCTTTTTAATCTAAAAATTTTTTCAGCAGACTTGGCTGACCTTGCCGAAATTACGCATTTAAATTTTGTTTTAACGCCGCTAGGTTTTTTCTCAATGTAAGAAATATTCCAATATTGAGCATAATTGAAATTTTGCGAGGCGCATTTTAATTGAAACTTTTTTTCAGAGAATTTTTTCTTATATTTTTTTCTCTTGGATTTTGAATGATCAGCGATAATTAACATTTAGGAATGTTAGCATAAAACAACTATTTGGTCAAGACTTTTTTTTCCATTTACAGTAATTTGGATTTTCCGCGCGCTTTTTTCTCATGTACTCTCTTTTTTGAGCGCGCCGTTTCTCTAAATTTTTTTCGTCGTATTTCTTTTGGGCTTTTTTCTGTGCAGCTTTTCCTTTATCGGATGCAATGTATTTCTTTTGGGGATTGTCTTTCATATATAGTCCACTGTTAAGCGAATTTTCTTTTTATTTTTTTTTCTTTTTCCAGTTTATTGACTCAAAATTTTCTTTAAATTTTTTAGAAAAATTGTTTCTAGGAGAATCTCCTTTGCCATTTTGTGTTAGAGGTTTTCCACATGAACCTTTAGTGCATTTATTCTTCATCTAGAAAATCATCGAGATCAATATCAGCCTCGAAAGAACCAAGGTTCGATAGCTCTATCACTTGCTCTTGTAAAGCCCCCATGATAGTAAAAGCATTGATATCAAATTCCGAAAGGTATCTATTTATTAAATCGTCTAATTCAAATCTAAAAGCATCGGTTTGCTCATCAAAATCAGAAGGGCCTCCGGGTTGCCAATTTTTATCTTTCATATTATATTATATATATATAAGCTTGTTTTTAAACAAAAAAAAGGCGCCCTAAAAGGACGCCTTAATATTAGAATTGCTAAAACCCTTACTTGGATTTATCGCAGCAACCACTCTTTTGAAAAAGAGCAACAAGAAGAAGCAAAGTAATAATACCTGCTAAGCTAGCGCCCTCACCGACAAAACCGGTTACGACTTCTTGAAGATTGCCAATAACGTCGATAGGAGCCCCTGTGCCAAAGACAACCTGAGCGACGACTAGCAAGCCGATGATTGATAATAATACACTAGTGATTCCACCAGCATATGACTTGATAATATCTATAGTATTCTTCATATTATATTTAGTTTATATTAGAATTTAAAAGTTAAAGCAGAGCCAAAGACAAATTCTTCTTCAGCATCATCAGCATCAACATAATCAACTGATAAGCCTAATTCTGAATCGCCGAAACCTTTTGACAGAGAAGCTCCAACAATATAATAATCTCTATCAGATGCACTTGTAAGCTCGGTATTACCAGCAGAAGCTTGAAGCTCAAGATCAGCAAACTCTAAATCAAAATCATGAGAGATTCCAACTTCTAAAGTATACAAATCATCATCAGTGTTGCGATAAATCGAAACTGAAGGATTCAATGCTGAATCGTAAGAAAAAGCAAGAGCTATTTCAGATACAGCTTCACCTGCAACATCTTCAAAATGATGAAGACCAACATAAGCGTTCAACAAGCCATCCATGAATGACTTACTTAAGCCGGCGTCAATTTGATAGCTATCAACAGCAGAATTAACAGCTTGATTAGTAGAAGCGGAGAAAGATCCAGCAAAACTACCCAAAGCTTTTTCCAAACCTACAGAAGCTTGAACTGATTCCTCAGCTTTTTGAGCGCCTCTGTAAAAATAATCAGAAGTATATCCAATACTAGCAGTGTTACCTGCCGAAGCGACGTTAATAATAAACCCAAATAGGGCTGAAACAATTAATTTTTTAGTATTCATAATATATTTATTATAAAGTTATTTATTAGGGGGGTTATTTAAATCTATATTATTTATTTTGCAATAAGCAACTGAATAACCTGTTTTAAAACTGTGGCGATCAATAAAAACTATAAAAGGCAATATTAAATAACATAAAGGAGCGCTATCCCCTATTGTTATAATTAATAGACCTAATATTGCTAAATATGGGCAAAACTTATTCAAAATAAAATTTAATAAATAAAAATCCATATTAGAGTTTTGTTAAAGATACAATTCTATCATGCCTAAAAGACCTCATTGATTTTCTGCCAAAGCAATAAGCTTTGAATCCGACATTATCTCTGTGTTCAGATTTATTACCAAAAGAATCAAAAAGGTTAGGTTTGGTTATAACATAACTTTTGATCTTGTTTTCGTTAGTCTTATATACTACCAAATACTTACTTGATAGCTTGTTTTTTATCCAATTATATATTTTCATTTTAATTTCCTGTACTTCCGAACCCGCCTTCTCCGCGGTCAGTATCACTAAGCTCTTCAACTTCCTCGATCTCAACCCATGGAAGCTTTATTATGATTAATTGACCTATCTTATCTCCAATTTTATATTCGTTTTCTGAATCGACAGGAATACTCATTCTTAATTTAATCTCTCCCCTGTATCCCGAATCAATTACTCCAACAGAGTTTTTTAAAAAATGTCCTGTTTTGGAAATGCTAGATCTGGGAAAAATAAACCCAGCATAGCCTTGTGGCATTTCAACGGCCAAGCCTGTTCCATATTCAGAGTATTTTGAAGTTTTAGTCATGGATGTGCATGTCAAATCCATTCCTGCATCTCCAGTTTTTGCGTAAGATGGAACGACAGAATTGTCGGAAAGCTTTTTAATTTTTAGTTTCATTAAATATGAGACAAATTATACGACAATAACAAGAAAAAGTCAAGCAAAAAAATGCAGTTAATGTAAAAAAGCGGAAAACTTTTGTAGTCTAGTTAGCTTTTTCGGGCTTTGCCCAAACGTGATGACGGCAATTTTTAAGGGCGTCTGATATTTTTAAATGAAATATTGCTTCTCTTGTATTCGGTCTGCGAAATAATCTAAAAGCTGCTGACCAACTATCTTTTACAAAAGGTAAATCCCATCTAGGTAAATTATTTGATTCGATCCAATTTCTGAAGTCAGATTTATGTATCAAAACAAAATCATTTTTGCGTTCATAAATAACAAATGTACATTTTTTATAAAGCCATCCTTCATTGCCATAACGGTCTTTTAGCTCAACCCACCCCCATAGATGCTTGCGTTTTTTGCTTTTTTTAAGAATGGTTTTCTTGATCGCTATAGCAAAAGCTTTAGTTGAATCTTCTTTATCCCACATAACAAGATCGATATCCTGTTCTTTTTCTAATTTCGTGGCTGGACGAGTTTTGAAACCATTAAGGTTCGCGCAATCAATAAACATTTGAAAAGAATTTTGGTAACTTGATGAGCCCATTAAATATAAAATACACTTTTATTATCTAATTTGCTTCGGTTTTTTAGTTTTTACTACATCTACCTTTTTAACATCTTTTGGATCAAATTGTTTGAGCGCCGTTCTTAATGATGCGGCTCTTTGTTCGGCTTGAGAAAGAGAGGTATAATTTTGACATTCAATTCTTCTTTTATTCCTCGTCACTACATAAACATATTCTTGACTCATATTTATTTATTATATACTTTAACTAAGCTTTCTTCTAGTAATTGTTGCGAAATGCTTTTATAACCAACCCAAGGTTTAGAATCAGGTTTATTATTATATAAATCTCTTGCATATATATATTTTATATCACCTAGGATTCTTCCGTATTTGCCCTTTTTATCTAAAAAGGTTTGTATGATTAGACCTTCTGGTTGGGAAGATCCGTATTTTAACAACTCTAATAATCTAGATTTAGCTTTCAATCCTTTTTTCTTTTCTAACACTCGTTCTTCATAATTTTTAATTGATCTCTGAAGTCGAGTTTCAGGCGCATCAATGCCATACAAACGAATTCTTTCTGACAAAGACACGCCAAACCCTAAATCTATAATCCCATCGACAGTGTCGCCATCTACTACTCTAGTAAATTTAAAACTATATTCGTACATTAACGATGGTACAATGCGTTAAATATAGATTCAGATTTCTTGCGTAGTTTAGTTTTTTCTTCTTGCTCTCTTTTGAGACGCTCTTTTTCAGCAAGTTCTTTTGCTAATAATTGTTGTTCAGCACCCTCTTTTTCAGCATTAAGTTTTTCCCACTCTTGCTGTCTTTCAGCTTTCTTTCGAGCAGCTTCTTCTTCTTGCTCAGGAGTTCCCTTGGCAACTATTAAAAATAGAACTTTTTGATTTGGGTCAGCATCTACTAAACCTTCGGAGTAATCAATTAAATCTAACCATTGCTTTTTATCAACAGCCACAAAGTATTCGCTTTTTTTAACTTCTTCTGGCAAGCAGCTATCTGTTACCAATGCGTATTCTAAACTCAATTTTTAACCTTTCTCCACATCAAAGTTATACGCCACTTGTCACCAGCGCGAAATGGTTTGAACACGTTTTTATTATAAACAGAAGCGTCATAAGGGACTCCTGATTGCGCTTGTGCATAGGCATCACCATACGTGTCTCCAACACCAAGGCTAGAACCATATACGTGGTAAGACGCCACCTCTGCCTCAAGGGCAGGGTGGCTGTCCGCACACACATAAGCCAAGAAGAAAGTTAATAAAACGATCCGCAACATTTTAAATTATTGCAATACTGTTGGGATATCTTCGTCAGCCTCTTGAGCAGCAGGTTCTGAAGAAGCTTCAGTTTTAGCTACAGAATCAACACTAACATCTTCTCTAGCTTTTTCTTCATACATGATGAAGTCAGGAGCTTTTTCGTTTTTAGCTTTACCTTTATTGGTAAAAACTACTACACGAAGTTCGCGTTCTACCCCAAACTCACCAATCTTTAATAAACCAGAAAGGTAATTCTGATTCTTTCCTTCTCTGCGCCAAAGAGCGCCGAGCTCACGTTTTTTCCAATCGCTTTGCGATGCACTTTTATTATTATCTTCACTCATAATTTTTAATTAGTAGTATTATTATATAAATTTTGCAATTTGTCAAGAAAAATTCTTCTTGCTCCAGAACTTAAATTAGAATATTGCCTTTTAAGCCTGTCTAACACTCGCTTTTGGGCAGGATTACCTTTTTCATAATTAATGATTTTTTTAATCTCTTTTATGGCTTTTTGATTCATAGTGTATATTATATATGTGAAAGTTATATTTGAAGCTTATTTGTCTGAACCACCTAGTTCTGTACATTGCTTTAGGGATGCAACATTATACGCGGCTTGTTTGGCTAAGTTAAATGTTTTAATAGAATGCGATCAAGATAATAAAGATTTTTATTATACATGGTTAAAAAATAATGGGGCATATGATTTTGTAGATGAAATAGTAGGCGTGGGCATAGAAAGAGGGTATAGAATAGGAACTTTTAAAGCTAATTTACAAATCGAAAGAATAGATTATTCAAATCTTAATACTGTTATAAATTTTATAAGAAAGTTAAAAGGTTAAATTGCTAAATGCGCATCAATCAAATCATATAGGTTATCTATATGCTCACCAATTAAAGTCGGCCCATACCTATCCTTAATTACGTTATAAAAATTCTCTTCAGTAACTATAACTTTAGAGGCTCTAAGAAAAGTTTCTTCGCCCTGGCTATCGATAAATGATGAACGAAGACCATTTAAAATTTCTTCCGCTGGTTGCCCAAGGGCAAAATTAAAATCTAATTTTTCAGAAGATATAATAACTAGCATGATTCTTTTTTATCTTTGTTGTCAGTTAACTTATGAACTGTATATATAATACCCATTAAGAAAGCGACAAAATATAAATACGGATCATATTGAGCCAATGACAGAATAAAGGTAAAACAAAAAATTGGTAAAAAATATTTCATATTATCTAAATTCTTTTCTTAATAATCTCCAGCGATCTGAATCAATAGGTTTAATTCCATTATTAATAGCATACAACATTTCTACAATTTCGTCAAGACTATTATAAATATATTTATGAGGCAGCATTCCTAGCAACCATAAAGGAGTTTTAGATTTACCACCTTCCATGCTAATAAAAGTAGGTTTTTTCATTCTTATAGCAGTAACAATTTCTTCTGCTGAACCCCAGCTAGCGACATCAGGAACTAAATGCGCAATAATAAAATCACTTCTATCTACTAAATTTAGATCGTAGGAACGAACTGTTTTCATACGTTCAGATACTCTATCGTATTGCTTTGTTTTCATCCAAGTTTCCATCTCAACCCTAGAAGCTTCGTCTTCTTCTACATCCTGAACGAAAGGTTTTTTATATGGATCAAAACAAGTTATACCGATGTCAGACAATTTTTCTGTAACTTCTTCACGCCAATCTCGACCACTTAAATATTGCATGTGGCCGACTAAATAAGTTTTTGTCTTAAATAATAAATTCATAAACAAAGGTTAACATAAAACCTAATGTTTGTCAAGAAAAATTATTCAAATTTAAAATTAAATTCTTCTTTTACGAAGCCGACCTTGACTTTTTTGAACTCTTCGCCACTCTTAGCAAGAAGATTTTCAGACAATGGATTGGTAATATTATTTTGAATGATTCTATCTATAGGTCTAGCGCCATCATTTATTTCAGAAACCTGATTGAATAATTCTATTTTAGCAGATTTATTAACAAACAAAGTTATTCCGCGCTGTTTTAACTTTTGTTTTAAGTCTCTAAGATGCAAATCAATAATATTTAATAAATTATCGTCTTTAAAATTATTGAATATAATTAATTCATCAAGCCTATTTAAAAATTCAGGAGATAGTTTTTTGAGAGCTTCTTTTTTAACTCTATCTTTTATTTCATCAGAGTCATTTGATTGGCTAGCCGCCGCAAATCCAACCCCGACTTTACCTTTTGCTATTTCTGAACCTATATTACCTGTCATCATAATAACGCAGTTTTGAAAATTTATTTCTCTACCTAGATTGTCTTTAATGATACCTTCATCAAGAATTTGTAATAAAGTTTGAAGCACATTCTCGTGAGCTTTTTCAACTTCATCAAATAAAACTACGCTATAAGGATGTTTTCTTACTTTTTCTGTTAGCTGCCCAGCAGTCTCAAACCCAACATATCCCGGCGCTGTACCAATCAATTTTGAGCCTGTGTGAGATTCACTATATTCAGTCATACTAATGTGAATAAAGTTATCTTTACTTCCAAATAATTTTTCTGCTAGTAATTTAGCTGTATAAGTTTTTCCTATACCAGACGGGCCAAGCATTAAAAATGATCCTATAGGCTTGTTTTTGTCCTTTAAGCCAGCTCTATTGCGTATTAGAGCTTTGCAAATGGATTTAATTGCATCTTCTTGCCCTATAATTAGTTTATTTAATTCTGGTTCGAGTTGAAGATATTGTTTTTCGCTAGTTTGAGAAATTTGATCTACAGGAACACCTATCTTTTTAGATACAACATGATGGATATCATCTGCACCTACAATATATTTATTTAATTTATTTTGCGCAGACCATTCTTGAATAACTTTTTTATATTCAATGAATATTGTATCTTGTTTTTCTAATAAAGACTTTTTTGTTTTCTTTGTTTTCGCTTCGTCTTCTTGTATCATTAGTTTCTCAAGCTTTTCTTCTAATTTTTTGGCTCTTTCTGGTCTTTTGAAGTTATCTATTTTAACTTTTGAGCCCGCTTGATCCATAAGGTCGATAGCTTTGTCGGGCAAATATCTATCATGAATATATTTTACAGAGAGATCCACGCATAAATCAAGAGCTTCTTGAGAGTATTTTACATCATGAAAGCCTTCGTAAGAGTTTGCGATACCTTTTAAAATCTTTTTACAATCATTAACAGATGGTTCATTTGCGTGAACAGGCTGAAATCTTCTAGCTAAAGCGCCGTCTTTTTCGATGTTTTTCTTGTATTCTTCAAAAGTTGTTGCTCCTATACAACGTATTTCTCCACGAGCAAGCATTGGTTTAAGTATATTAGCTGCATCCATACTGCCCTCAGCACTGCCAGCGCCAACCAAGGTGTGCATTTCATCAATAAATAAGATTAGATTTGGTAATTCTTTTAATTCTTTAATTACATTTTTTAATCTTTCTTCGAATTGACCTCTATATTTAGTTCCAGCTATCATTGCCGCTAAATCTAAAGCATAAATAGTGTGACCAAGTAAATGCTCCGAGCATTCTGATTTAACTATTGAGCGAGCTAAACCTTCAACTAAAGCTGTCTTTCCAATGCCCGGTTGTCCTAGCAGAATTGGGTTGTTTTTAGACTTACGACATAAAATTTCAGTTATTTCAGCAAGTTGAGATTCTCTGCAAATAACTTTATCAAATTTATTATCGATTGCTAAATCATTATAGTTGATTGCATAAGATTCTAAAGAACTAGAGCTTTTTTGGTTTTTTTGAGCTGGCGGAGACGGATTAATAGCAAGAGGAGAAGGTTCTTCAACAGAATCAATTTCAGCTCTTAAAGAAGAAGAAATTTCAGAAGATTCCAATAGGTGGGCTTTGATGGCAATTGATAAAGCTTGTTGGTTAACCCCCGATTCTCTAAAAAGGTATTCTGTATCAGGCGAATTATATTTTATGATAGCTATTAATAAATGCTCGGTGCCTACATAAGATTGATTTAATGAGGAAGCTGACTCAAAAGCTATAGCAAGAATAGCTTTAAATTCTTCGGAGAAATTAACCTCTTTTGGTTTTGATTTTCCTTTTGTCAGAGACTCAGCAATCGAATCAGAGAACTCGTCTATAGAATATCCGCTAACATCAAATATCTCCCTAAGTAAACCCCTACCTTGAGAAACTAAACCAAGTAGTAAATGATCTACGCCAACAGATTTTGATCTATAATCAATAGCTAAATCGCGTGAATTTTTAAGAGCTTCTTGAGCCCTTGGAGTAAAATTAGGAGTTGAATCCATCATGGTTAATTACACAGATTATTCTGATTTTATATCACTTAATTTCATATATATTTTTTCATCCATTATTTCAAACGAATGAGCAAAAAGTATATCTTCTCCCTTACTGCCATAGGAGATAACTATACTGCCTTTAGGTAAGCCTTCGGGGCTCTTTTCAAGAAACTTAGAAAGTACGCTGATTTGACTCCAGCTACCATTTTGATTTCGAGCTCTTCTATCCATCAACATCACAGGATATTCACCAACCTCGTCACTAATAACAGCTTTGATGTAATCATTTCCATTTCTGCTCGTACCCTTAAAAGAGTCTACAACAACACCAATGAACCTGCCATAAGAATCCCTTTCTAAATTTCTAAAATCAAACGAATCGCCAAATTTCTGACCGCTTTCGGTAAATACATCTTTAAGGGCTATAGTAGGGCTATAACCAAGAAGCTTTGTTTCAAAATACCAATTAGCAAACTTTTCGTATTTTTTATTTTTATCGTAAATTTCTTTATACAATTCATATTTTTTACGGAAAGTTTTGAATCGACTTTCTTTCATTAAAGGTTTGCCATCATCAGCGATTAAGGCATCCTGCACAACTGATTGTATGGTATTTAATACGTCCCAATTATATTTAGACCCAAGAGACTCAAAGTTTCTTTTCTCTCGATCAGTTAAAACATTAAAAGCTTGTGCCTCAAGAACCAGTCTAGACCTTCTAGATTTATATTCCGACAAAGCTCCAGCTTGTATTAGCGCAGATAATATACCTATATTAAGACCCGCTTGTTTTGCTGACAAAAAGATATCATACTTTGTTGGATTTTCGCTGTCCCTAAAATCTTTAAGAGATTGCAGAGATTTTTCACTAACTCCTTTTATGCTATTTAATCCAAACCTAATATCATCACCCTCAATTTTAAAATCCATTTCAGATTTTGCTAAATCAGGTGGTAACAAACTAATTCCGAAGAAAGAAAGCTCTTGACAAATTTTATTTATTTCTTCATGGGGAGCTGGTTCATACTTAGCCATCTTTAATAGAGCCATGAAAAAGTTTTGCGGGTACTTGAATTTAAGATACGCAGTCCAAGCAGCAAGATTTGCATAAGCCAAACTATGGGATTTATTAAAAGAATAATTTGCGCTGTCTTCAGCAACTTTCCATAGGATATCACCAACTTCAGAATCTAAATTGTTTTCATTAACTTTATCTTTAATTTTAGCTTTCCATGCTGGCATTTTATCAATTTTCTTTTTACCAACTATTCTTCTTAACTGCTCAGCCTCATCAAGAGTAAAACCAATCTTAACAGCCATTTTCATAAGCTGTTCTTGGTACAATGGAATACCACCTGTATAAGAAAGAACTTCATCATAAAGCTTATGCTGACTTTGGAACTCTCCTGTTTGAGAATAAGTAGTATATTGATCTAAAAACTCTAGCGCTCCCGGTCTCGCGATAGCAACAACAGCACTTAGCTGCTCTAAATTTTTTGGTTTGATTTTTTTACAAACATTAAAATTAGTGTGAGCTTCTATTTGAAATAACCCTTGTGGCTGTTCTAGTCTTTGTAAATTTTTATAAATTTCTGGATCATTTGGATCAATTGATTCGATATTTATATCTAATTGTTCGCATACATCATAAAGAACGCTTAAAGTTCTAAGACCAAGAATATCGAATTTAACCATAAGTTCGGCTACCCAATTCATGTCATAACCACTAACTAAAGCGCCATCATTTGTTAATTGAACAGGGCATATGTCTTCTAGTTTTTGGAAAGAAATCGCTATTCCAGATGGATGAACTCCTGTATTTTTATTTAAACCTTCTAGTTTTCTAGCAATAGAAAATACATTTTTGTTTTTGTTGGCCCAACTTTCGAAAGCTTCGCTTTCTTGATAAGCTTCTATCAACGGAGCTACTTTACCGAACCTCTTAGGAATTGTGTCACTAACCAAGTTCACTTCTTGTTCTGAATAGTTGCCAACAATTTTACCGCATTCTTTTACGCAGAGCTTTCCGCTTAAAGTATTTAGAGTCAATATCTTAGCTGTTCTTCCGGGGTACTTCTTTTCAATGTATTCTATAACTTCTTTTCTTCTTTCATAGCTAATGTCGTTATCAACATCAGCTAATAAACTACCATCTAAGTAAGTGATCCCATCTTTTTCTATTTTTTTGGCTCTACTTTTACTAACAAATCTTTCAAAGAAAAGCTCATATTTAACAGGGTCTACCTTGGTAACACCAATTAAATAAAGTACAAGAGAACCAGCCGCAGAACCTCTGCCTGGCCCAGTTGGGATATTGTTAACATGACAAAAATTCATTATATCCCAATTCAATAAAATATAATCAACAAAGCCAAGTTCATCTAATACATCAAGCTCCATTTTCGCTCTATCTAAATATTCTTGATTGTTATCAACCTTATCAAGACCTTTATTTTTAATACCTTCCCAGCAAAGTCTTTTTAAAAACTTTAAATTGGAAATATCTGATGGTAAATTTAATTCATCATAATATTTTTGCTCGACGTCAATTTCTGGTAGTCTAACGCCCGGTGGGCAAACTTCTTCATACTTAGTAAAATTTTTAATAAAACTCATATTTCTATATTCCAAATCATTTTTTTGAATACTTCATAATTCTTTTCTATATCATATAATGCGTCATGAAGTTTTTTAATATTAAAAGGTATTTCATATTTTTTACATAAATCAATTAATTTATTTTTACCATTTCTGCCTCGCAACGAAAGCATTTTGTATTGCCATTGAATTAAATCTTCTCCGCTTTTAATTTCTATATTGTTGTGAATAGCGCGAGAAACTGCTAGGCTATCTATCATCCTAGGGAGATAACTATAGTCAGGTTTTTTACCTATTAATCTTCTGCAAATTCCGTGCATATAAACATCAAATCCTAAAATATTGTGACCAACTTTTAGATATTTTGGATCGTATAAATATTTTTCAAAGTGTTGGATTGGTTTGATTGGATCTACAGCTCTCTCATCGTACTTTTTTTGAGTCCAGCCTGTAACTTTGGCGGCTCCTTCTGATACAGAAAGGTCATCCCACTTTAACCAATAATCATGTTTTTCTACTATACGATCTCTTTCTATAACGATAAATGCTAACTGCCAAGGCTTGTTCCTAAAAGAACCTAAGTTTAAGCCGCAGGTTTCAAAGTCAAAAAATACGTACTTCTGATCTTTATTAAATCTTAATAAGTCTTTTCTCATAATTGAAAATGTTTTACATGTTTAAAGCAAGATAAATTAGTACCACCAGCATAACTGATAGAGCTTTGTAAGTCTTGTTTGATTTCTTCAAGTTTCTGTTCATAGGTCATTCCATTATTTGCAATATGATTTAACTTGCCCTCTATGTGGTTTTTGTGACCCTTGTTTTCAAAACTAGCTGATCCAAAGTAAGCTTTTTGGGAAGCCCCATTAATATCAACTGACAAAGCAGGGCTGTCCGAGCAAGAGGCGAATAAACCACCTGCCATTACCAAGTCTGCGCCAGCCACCAAAGCTTTGGCGATGTCGCCGTTACATTTTACTCCACCATCCGCAATGATTGGGATCTTTCTACCAGCGTCAAAATCATCACGAGAAGCATAACAATCTCCACAGCTCTTGGTGCAAGTAAACATTGGGATAGTAAAACCTGTTTTATCTTTAGTTGTGCAAGGAGAGCCCTGCCCAATTCCAACTTTAACTATGTCTGCACCCCAATTAGAAAGATCAATAACCGAGTCTGGAGTGGCAACATTGCCGGCAATGATTTTTATATTAGGTAAACTTTCTTTGATAAACTTAATCATTCTTTTCATTTTTATTGAATGACCATGTGCAATATCTATTGTCAAAAAGTCCACTCTTAATTTATTAGTTCTTAATTTATGTATGATTGTTTTATCCTTGTCTTGCACTCCTATACTGAAAGATATAGTTTTCCAATTTTCATTATTCGCTGTTTCAATTTGAGTATACATATCCTCGTCAAAGCGATGCATGATATAAAAATAATCATTTTCACTCATCCACTTAGCTAAACTTTCATTGATTACCGATTTCATATTAGCGGGAATAATCGGTAACTTAAAATTATGGTTACCTATAGTGATCGAAGTATTGGTATCACTTCGACTTTGACATTCGCTATACTTGGGAACCAAACAAACTTGTGAATATTTATACGCTTTCATGATCTAGATAACTTTCAAAACAAAATTCGGGACTAGCACAATGGTCTAAATTGGGGGAGTCTAAACTCCTTGCTTTGTTGGAGAATCCTCTACTGCAAATACATTTATAAGTTTGATAAGCTTCAAAGTCTTCTCTGTTTTCATAATAAATACTTTTTACTTTTTGTGTTTTAAATCCGTTTTCAGAACAATAATTATTAATAACGTCACCCAAAATATAATCGAATGGTAAATTATTGTCTTCAATAAAATACGTGGGGTCAAAAAAAGAATCATCTAGCATACAAGGCTCTTTATATTCAAAAGAGTTATTAAAGATAAAAGAATCATAAAAAGGTATTGCAATTTCTAAATGATCTTTATTGTAGAATGTTTTCAATGTTTTAAAATCAATCCTTCCATCTCCTTTAGTAAAAGCGCAACTATATATTTTATTTAATAATATACAACCAGCGGAATCTTTAGCAAAGATCACAATTTTATGAACACAAATGTCTGATTTCTTTTTAGGTTTGAAATTCATATCATCGCATACATCTATACGAAGACCAAATATTAATTGAACGTCTAATTCATTAGCGCTTTTTTGAGCTTCTAAGAAACCGACAAGCGAATCTTCTACTAAAATGACTTCCTTTAGTTTGTGACGCTTAGCGATGTCAAAGACGCTTGATGAGCCACCCTTCTCTACGGAAGTTTTTAATGTAAGAATGCTTTTGCCTATACTGTAGTGAGACTTAAATAATGGAAGCATGTTTTATACTATAGCATAAAAACAATGCTCAGTCAAGAAAAAATTTAGGCTTATTGCCTAAACGAATTTAAAATCAGTCTTTAGGCTTTTGGGCTTTTTCCCAAGATTCTTTAGATGGCCTGTCCTTATCTCCGGGTTTTGCAGGTTTGTATTTTTTACCCATTCTTTTTTTCTTTTTGCGAATGTTGTCCCACAAACCTTGCTTGCCCTCAGATTCATCTAATTCATTTACCAACTCTTCTTCAAGCTCTTCTTCGCTTGCCTTAGTCATTTTTGTGACGCTTTTTTGAGACCACATCTTGCAAGACCAATAACGAGCTTTCCATTTCGGACCGGGATTGTCACAGTTATGGCGCGCTCTAAAACTTTTTCTTCTTTTTGGATCGTCACGCTTGATTTCCATGTTTGGATCGCCAAAGTTAACTTTTACAACGTTACCTTTTTCGTTTTTGACATAAACAGAAAACTTTTTAGGCCCACCTGAAGTTCTAAAAGGTTTATTAAGTTTCTTACCTTTTTTTTCTTCTGCAGCCCAAGCTTCGTTAGTGATCTCTTCTTCAAATCCAGCTGGATTCTGTTTTCTAATTTCATCTGAAAAATCTAATTCCATAACAAATTATTATACACTAATTTAATTAAAGAGTGAACTCGTCTTCTATGTCTTTTGTAAAATTTTGTTGGTGCCTAGGGCAACCTTCATAATAAAGTTTTTCAATTGTATCGCCCTGCTCTTGAACTTCTTTTAATTTATCTTCTTCTTCTATGCGAGCTGTTTTTTTAATATTACCATCTGAATCTTTGAGCGCCAAATAATGAAAGTCGAATTTAAATGGACAATGCCACATTGGAGTTCCGTCCTTCTTTAGTTGGCCGGGATAACCTGTTTTTCCTCGATTACCGCACTGTAATAATCCACCAAAACTACCATCTTTCGGAAAGCCTTGGTCAACAGCAAAGTCCGAATGCGCGGTTTCTTCATCAAAATTATCTAAATAATATTGCCATTCGGTTAATTGATATTCAAAACCTTCTAATTCTTCATCAGATAATGGGTTCATTTTAAGAACACCTTCTCCTAAGCCGCCCAATAAATCTTGTGATAAATCAAATTTAAGAAACAGAAACTCTGATTGTCTTGTTTTATATTCTGGAAACATATGTTTAACTGCTAAAGAATATATTAAGTCTTGTAGATTATCATCGACTTCTTTACCTTCAAAAACTTTTTTACTTGTTTTGAAATCTCTAATTATTGCAAACTTTTCTTTCTTATATAAAAATAATTTATCTATAAAACCATTTATTCTATATCTGAAACCTTTTTCTTTATCGTCTACTATAATATGAAAGTCTTTTTCTGAGAAAGCTTCTTTGGGATTCGCTAATTCTTTTCCGAAATAATCATACTGTAAGCCATTTACAGTCATGTCATCAATTAATTTTATATTAGCTTCATCATCAACCTCTAATCTTTTAGCCCAAATTTTAACTAATCTTTCTACAGAGGGTACAGAAAATAAAGAACTTGATTTAATTATTTTATTATAATATTTTTTGCGTTTTGGTAAACATAATAATTCAAGTATTAAATGGCATATCGTCCCTCTAGAAGCGCCTTCGTTTGAGGTATCAGGGATTTTTAATTTATATTTTGACCAATAAATCCAAGAACAAGACTGAGCAGTTTTTATTCTACTCGCCGAAAGCTTAGTCATTTCTTCATTTTGCATAAGATTGTAAAATTTTTATATTTTTTATTAAATTGGCAGATAAGCTATTGGATTCTTTCATTTTAATTGCGAAGTCTAAAATAGATTTAGCTCTATCAGGTAAAGAACATTGACATTTCTCGTCCCATTTTTTGAAATCTTCAGAATTCATTTCGCCAAAATCAATTTTTGTAGGTAAGCATATAAATAAATCATTAAAGTTAAAATGGTTTAATAATTTAAGATACGCCTTTACGGAGGCTCTGGCTCCTCGATTTATTGATTTGTTATAATCATTATTGAAAGAAACAATGATTTTTTCAACATTAATTCCAATTAAGTGGCATATCATTTTAGGAGAAACGTCTAAACCAAAGGTAACTAAAACATTATAAAAGCCATGTTGATTAAGATTTAAAAGGTCTCCTATGCTTTCAACTAATATAACTGATTTTTTTTCTTCAATACTTTTTTGAACTAAAGACCCGTCTTCATGTGGAACATAATAAGGATATATCCAATTAGATTTTCTGCCCATGTGCTTCCACTTGGGTACATTTTCTCTATTAGACATATCTCGCCCTGAGAAACCATGTATCTGCCCATGATTATTATAAATTGGAAAAACAAATCTTTGATACATTTGTCCTTTTGTGGCGAGACCGCCTTTTAATGATTTTAAAACAGAAGAATCTATTCCTTTGTCATTATAAAATTTGTAATGAGGAAATAAATCCTCTAAAATTTCTTCATTAAATACTTTTTCCATTGTTATGCGATCCTCTTGGTTGGGTTCTCTAGGCGTGTCTCCAATAAAAGAATCGACAGATAAATATTTACCGAGAACGCTTTTATCGTTGGTTCCTAAATGAGCTTCAAGCAATTTTACAAAAGGCAGCGGTACTGAACCTTCAACAAAATCTCTCCAAACACCAGAATTTTTCCATATTTGCAGCGCAGTAGAATTATCTCCGCTCCTATAAGCGGCATTGGCATGCCAATACTGACCTCTGTCAATTAACTTATAGCCCAATTCTTGAAGAATTGATTCTATTTTTTCTGGTGATAAATTATAATGTGAAATCTCCATCTTCGTCAGGGGCTATGTCGCCAACCCTCATTTGATCAGCCATGTCTCTTAAGTCTCCAATTTCTTCTACGCAAAAATTATCTATCCTTAATAATATAGCGTTAGATTCAACGCGATTATTTCCTACAGCATCTCCGTTATCATCTAAAGATGGTATTAATACTGGTTCTGTAGCCCTTAACCTATCTTCCCCTAAAGTTCTGTTCTTGATGCATTTTAAACGATGTGTTGCCCTAGAATAACTATCGGGTTCAGTCTGCAATTCAATCGGGACTCTTGGGCGCAACAAGAATAAATGAGATGCAAACTGAGTTATTTGGTCAGATAAAGAAACGATGCTTTCATCGTCTATAATTGCATCTGGATTTCTATTACCTGTGATACCAGAACGATTACTTTGAACACTAGTGATCATGCTGATGCATTGACGATTATTAAATACTACATCTTTGTGAATAAACCTTTTGAATTTATCCACCATTTCTCCAATTAACTCCCAAGATGCTTTATTTTTATTTGTTTTTTCGTTTGTTGGTTTTATGTAATCAAAACTTAATATCATTTTATTACCTCGCCCAACTTTAGAATAATAATATCTACGAGCAACCTGTATCATTTCATCAACAGATAAACCTCCAACATTAAAATAATCAAACCTTCTGTCTTTCATGTCTTTAAAGGCTTTCCTTACTTTTTGTTTAGCTTGCTCTGCTGAAACTTCTTGTCTAGTATTGGGGTCAATGTAGCTAGAACTTCTCCACTTTCCACTTTGTATTAAATACATTGGAACACCAGACATAGCAGAGCATTGTCGCATTTGGAGTTCTAGTTTGCTCATTTCACCATTATCAAAATGTAAAATAGGGATGTTTTCGTGAGCCGCAGAAACTTTTGTAACAAAATCCAAGCAGAAAGTAGTTTTACCAACGCCTGTTCTAGCGCAAATAACTGTAACATTTCCGGGAACTAATAAAGAACCATACATTCGATTTAAATAAGGCATGTCGGGAGCCATCATCCCCGGTTCTTCAGGGTTGTCAGCCAAATCCTCAACAACATCTTCGAGGTCATCATAAATATTCTCAGGAACAACATGATCTTTAGAATAAAAACTTATTTTATCGTTATAGATTTGATCTGCCTTTGATATTATCTCAGGCAAGGAGTGCGAATTATCTCCTTGCATCTCTTTTGAGATTTCGGTGCAGGTCTCTATTATTGATAATCTAGCTGAGTAGGTTTTTAATTCCTTTGCTATTTCAATTACAGAATTTTTTGAAACCTTGATTAATAATAAAGAGGAGAGGTATTCATCTATATTAATATTATCAATAAAAGATATATTATAAGACTTTAACCTTTCTGATAAAATTGCTTGGTCTAAAGTTTCTACATGACCATTTTCTTGTATTTTCTTTATTATTTTGAAAATCGTCGCATGAACAAAACTTCCTCCACCAGTATAAAAATCGGACTCATCAATCAATCCAACTATATCGCTATAGGTGGATGGATATTGCATAAGACCCGAAAGCAACTGTCTTTCTAGCTTCCTTGAATCAATCATAAGGAGCTATGATAGCAGATAAGAAATGAAATGTCAAGCAAATTTATTGAATAGGGTCGTCCCCTTTATAGATTTCAGCCTCTTCAGATTCAATAATATACCTTTCGATAGCTTTGCGCAAACCCATTTCTACTATTTGGTTATCCGCTTTAGTATAAACCATTGGGGATCCATTTTGATTGACAAAAGCTAGTAAAAAACCTTTATTGCCATCTGTAGAACCAGAAAATTCAAAAAGTTGATCTAGGAAAGACTGAGGCAAAACGAAATCGCGCAAATTATTTTCATCGAAATCTTCATTAAAATTTTCATCACTCATATAATTATATACACTTATTAAAGGTAGACGCCAAATTTTGCAAATGTTTTTTTATTTAAATCTTTTTTTATAGAGCCTTGTTTGTCAGTATAAATCTCAATTAATTTTATATCATTTAATTCACAGAAATCTCTTTTTTGCTGATCTCTTCTAATATGACTTACAAAGCCAGCGCGAGTTTTATGAAAGAAAGGTGTGAATTGGTCGTGTTGTTTGCCATGTATCTCAACAGCGACTTTTTTATTAGCGTTGTAAAAATCAAAATTTAATCTGCTGCCCGCAACAGGGAATTCCTCAAACACGACATGATTGATCCAATACTTTTTTAAGTATTGTTTGGCATCGAATTGGATTTTACTTTTGCTTTTGGAATCCCAATCAATTAGGTACTTGCTAGCCCTAGTGATTCTTTTTTGAGAACCTGTTAGGGTTTTGAAGATCATTGACAGACTATCTTTTTGAAATAAGAAGTTAAGAATTTAGATAACTTTTTATTTTCTTCGAACAGAGCGCCTAATTTAGCTTCTCCTTGTATTTTTTCTGGAAACTCTAGATCGTTTTCTTTTAGCAATTCAATGAAAGATTCGTCAGCAGTTATCCATGCGCCTCTTTTGTGAATATATTCCCAACCATAAAGCATATCAATCAATTCTTTTTCTATCCATACTGAATTACCTTGAGTTCTGCCATATCGTATTGGATATTGTAAAGTATAATTACTTTTTTCATTCGGCGATTTTTTAACAGTAATCTTCGCATGATGACCTAGAATTTTATTTTTATCTTTATCTATTGGTTGAGTGGGATTTTCTAATATTAGATCTTTTTTATGCCGAGCTTCAAACTCTATAATATAATTAGCAAAGTGAAGTAATGCATTACCACCTGTAGCACTAGTTTGACGTATTGGAGCTTTAGTGTAAGGGTCTAATTTTATATCAGCACGAACTTGAGATATGAAAATAGCCATGTGACCTCTTTTAGCTAAAGCTATACTCATCTTTTGCATGAACTTAGCACCTAATAAAGCGCCGCCAGCAACTTTATGGGCATCTTGAAAATCTTTTTTAAGATCTTCTTTCATGATTAGTCCATCAAGAGAATCTAATATAAAACAGTATTTAGTTTTATTTTTATTATCACCAACCAAAGCTCTCATAAGATCAAGAACTGTTTCATAAATATTACTTTCAAAAACAAAACAATTTCCATCGGACCAATCATCTTCTTTAATGCAAAAATCAACTCCACTACGCTCTTGCATTTCGGGAGATAGGCGTCCTTCAGCTTTTATATACAAACCTCTCGTATTCGGCATCACAAGAAAGTTTTTCATAACCTCTAAAGCTTCTGAGGTTTTACCCCCTTCGTTCATACCAACAAATCTGTGCAAGCCCGGCCCGAAACCGCCGCCAAGCTCAAAGTCTACATTTAGACTTCCACTAGAAACTTTATAGTCAATAGTTTCTTCGTAATTATAATGATGTTCCTTATTTTCTTTAAGGAAAGATTTTAACATTTCATTTGCTTCACTCATAATCAATAAAAGTCCCAGATATTTTTTTTCTTTTTTACTCTCTGGGTTATTTTCTCTGGTTTGTATTCGTATTTAAATTCAGTATATTTATCTGACGCCTGAAATTCAAAAAATTTTTTATCTAAATTTATTTTAGCCTTGCCTAGGAATAAAAGTAAGTCATCTTTTGGTTCGCCGAAATCAACATATAACCAAAAGTCAACGTTTGGATAATCATTAAACATTCTTTTTAATGTTTTAGATTGCTTTGCTATAGAATACTTATCTTTTAAAACGTTTGGCTTTAATAAGCGCCGTAATATTTTAAATATATTATTAGAAAAATAAAAAGAAGAGACAAACTCATCAACAATTTTTGGATCAAGTGGTTTTTGATCTTCTGTTTTATTGTAATCTTTTGGCCATTTTCCTGTTTTTAAATTTGTATACCAATTGTATACAGTACTTGATTTATAGCCCGCTTTTTCTGCACACTCTTTGAGTGTTGAGGACGGATTAGATTTGGAAATTTTAATCACATCGTTCAGTAATGAGTTACAGATTTTTTGCATTGTTTTAATTTTAGCATTTTTTGTTAGAAATGTCAAGGTTTTTTTATCATAATAGTGTATCTTTATTAGAATGAAAACTAAAAGAAAAATTCTTATCATGGGTTTGCCGGGTTCTGGTAAAACTACACTGGCTGAAAAGCTGGTTCCTAGACTTAACGCCG
>Ga0099849_1000333_pt1 | contig 21511 bp, 31 predicted proteins | sample CB_VirMetaG_4_FD_78177 | JGI IMG/M metagenome (GOLD analysis project Ga0099849, IMG submission 78177) | Freshwater to marine saline gradient viral communities from Chesapeake Bay - CB_1508_1M Viral MetaG | ecosystem: Environmental > Aquatic > Marine > Coastal | place: USA: Chesapeake Bay... | reverse complement strand
AAGAAAGAGTTGGTGATAGAGTTAAGGTGAAAAATGAACCAGAACGAGCAGGTGATGTAAAACATACCCAAGCTGATATAACTAAAATTCAGTCTATTGGATATACAGTCCAAAAAAGATTTTGGGAAGGACTAGAAGAAACAATCAAGTGGTGGAAAATTAATACTTAAGATTAATATATAATAATAAATTGTATTGAGCTTAAATATGAAATTATCTGAAAAATTTATACGTAATGTTATTAAAAACCATTTAATTAAAACTAGTTTTCCTGAGTTACTTGAAGGACGAAGGCAGAGAGAACAGCTTTTTAAAAAGTCATCAACTATCAAGACAATCTATTCATGGTATAAAGAGAATATGCAGATTGGCAAAATAGAAAATCCTAGAATAGATGACACTGAATTAAGATGGATAATGAACAACTTCGATGCGATTCAAAATGACTTAAATATCAATTATAGTTTAAACCCACAGTCTAATCAGCCTCCAATATCTCCTGGAGACATAGAAAGAATTATTAATCCAATTTTTGAATTTCTTAAATCAAAAGACAGTTTAAACCAGATTTTTTCATCTAATAAAAACAAATTAAGCAAAGAAGAGCAAGCTGCAAATAACATTTTAGGTGCAGACATTAACAGATACAATAGCTTATTTAGCTTAAAAAATGCAGTTACGCATGTTGAAAGCATTGGTGATATTATTGGTTCGGCAAGTATGGAAAGCATTACAAGCCTCGGGCAGTTTAACGGTTATACGCTGTATGTGCCTCAAAATAAAAAAGCCTCTATTGCATTTGACAGTTCTCCTGCACATAAAACAACAACTTGGTGCACTACTAGAAGAACAGGACAAAATTTATTTGATGGTTACACACTCAGAGGTGGGATTTTATTTTATTTTAAAAAAGAAAATGTAACAGATGAAGAAGCTGCAAAGAAAAACGAAGAAGGAAAGTATCTAGATCCTTATACAAGATTTTGCATAGGCATCAGCAAGGGAAGTACTGAACCAAATTTTCCGGAAAAAGGAAAAGGAGGAGGCGGTTTAATTGTTGATCAAGATAACAAAGGTATCTGGAAAGAAAAAGCACAAGAACTTTTAGGATCAGACTTTGATTCTGCTATTGAAACAATTACTAATTATAATAAAAAAGTTGATAATCAACTTCCTTTTGCAAAAAACTTTTTTAAAATTATTAAAAGTGTCAAAGCAGTAAAAGATACAATTAAAGATTGGACCTGGCCGGAGCAGTATGACTTTCTTATTTCAGAAAGTAATAATAATTCAATACTATCTTTAGCAAAATCAGCAAAAGAAAATAATGATGAAAAACCAGGAATACTTGTTGAAAGATATGCAATAAAATTTAAACAAGACTTTGAAAAAGACTTTAATAAAATAATGTCCGCTAGTTCAGGAGAGAAAGCTGCAAAATATTGTTTTTACGGTATGCGACAGTTTAAAAAGACTAATATATGCAAAGATATTATTAATAATAAACTTTTAAAAGAAGACGACAATACTATCGATAAATTTTTTAATTTGGTTTTTGCCAATGAAACACTTCCTATTTTCGCTTCAGAAGGAATAGATTACAGACTTACAGGAAGATATTTAAATCATAAAACGAATATCAACCTTGAAATTACAGATTTTAATGATTGGGTGTCTAAGTCTGATGATATATTGATCAATTTAACAAACTCCTCGGAATCCTTTAAAGACATAATTGAAAATTCTAAATGCGAAGTTGCAAAAAAAGAATTATCAAAAAAGTCTTCAAGAGGACTAGCTAATAAATTGTCAAACATGTTTAAAAACATAACGGCTGATATTCCGTTATCAGAAGATTTAAATGAAATAAAAGTAAAAAAATATTTAGATGAGTTTAATAAAATAAACAGTTTTCTAGTGTCTTTAGAATATTCTAATGAAAGTTTTTTAATTGAATCAACAAGTATTTTCTTTAAAATCTTAAAATCTGTATGTAAAAAAATAAGAGCATTATCACAATCGTTGACGTTAGAAGTTTTTGCTAATGTATCGCAAAAATTATTATCAGCAGATTTAAACATATTACATTATCTAATTTTTAAAATCTTTGATAAAAGTAATATTTTGCCTCCTTTAGAAGATATTCCTCTTTACTCTGCATTTGAAACGCATGGGGAATCTCATTTCAAAAACGCAACTAATCGAAATCTAGTAAATTCTTTTTTTTATGATGTTATAGCAGATGATGATATATTAAATTTAAAAAAGTTTGGTTTAGTTTTAACAAACAATCCAGTTAAATTTTATAAAATACTTCAAAGTCATATTGCAGAGTCATATGGCGAATCAGATATAGACACTATTCTTGTAAATAAGTTTAAACAAGAAATTGAACTAGAAGAAGATTTAACTACAATTCAAGACTTTTTCTGTGAAGATGGTTTAAAAATAAACGTATACGCTACAGTCTTAAGAAAATATATAATTCCTTATTTGAATCCAAATGCTAGCGAACGCAAAATAAATCCAAATGATCAATCGCTTAGAAGATTTATAAATAAATTATCTAATTCTTGCTCATCTGGCAATTCTAATTCACTTACTAGTAAAATAATGAACTCTTTAAGCCATTATGGCCCTAGTATGACAAATGATTTTGAATCAATGTATAATTTACTAGTTGGTATCTTAAATGATGAATCAAAATATGCAAATGAAAAACCGGATAAGTGGAGCAGTAAATCAAACAAGGTTGAAATAATTGAAAAGCTATTATATAGCTTAAAACAAAACAATTTTTCTCCAATTAACTTTTTAGAAAGAGCAGTTAATGATAAAGTTGTTTTACACGGTGAAAACTATAATTATTTTTCAATGTTTTTCTCCCGTAAACGCGAAGATCAAATCCTAGCTTTGCCTATTTATGTAAAATATGTTTTGAGTAATCTAGATAAAATTGATAAGATTAATATATTTTCAATTAACATTTTTAACTCATCAGCTTTTGGTGTAGAAGAATTTAAAAGAATATATGATTTGACAAATGGAGAAAGAATTTGTCATTATATGCTACAAGATTTCTTTTTTGACTTTTCATTAGCCAGTGATCAAGAAATATCTGACTTATTTAAAATGATTGAAGTGTCTATTGCTAGACATACTATCAAACACCCGTCAATTGACGAAGATGTATCAAAATTTGCTTTGCACGCAATATCAAATATTCTTAGATCTTTTAGAGATGAAAATTCATTAATAAGCAAATTAAAAATTTTAAAAGTTACTTCTCCAAGTCTGTTTTCATACTTTAAAGACTTTATGAGTCAGACTAATGATCCTCAAGCTATTCAGATTTTATCTAAAGTTGAAGATGCTAGTTTTGTTATAGACGATACAAGCACGATTGAAAATGAAAATATTGCTGATCAACCAGAAGATATAAAAGATGATAATGAAGAAGGTGATGAGCAATAAAAATTGTACATGCTAGGTTTTTTTGTTAAAATAACATTAAATTAAATTTTAAGGATGATTAATGAACCAAGCAGAATTTTTATTATATACCGGTCCGATGTTTAGCTCAAAAACCACAAGACTCTTATCTAGAATCGACAGAAGCAAATATCAAAAAAAGAAAACTATTTCATTCAAACCTCAAATTGATGATCGTTATTCTATTGATAATCAAATAGTTACGCATAACGATCATCATATTCAAAGTTGCGGTGTTGAAAGTGGCAAAGATATATTGGATATTGTTGTAAAAAACCAGCCGATTGACGCTGTAGCAGTTGATGAAATATTTATGATACCCGGTGGTGCAAAAGCTTGTATTGAATTATTTAAAGCAGGCTATGACGTTTATGTCTCATCAATCGAATTAGATTTTAAAGGCAATCCTTTTGACGAAGTAAAAGAAATCATGCCTTATTGTACACAAATTGTAAAATGTTCTGCAGTTTGTACTGTATGTCAGGCAGATGCAAGATATACATTTAAAAAAGAAAACTTTTCTAGCGATGAAATTCTTCAAGTTGGAGGAGATGAAACTTATGAGGCACGTTGTCAGTTGCATCATAATTATATGAGATCTTAATATATATAATCTTAAGAACTGGAGATTTAATCATGTTGGAACCTTCAAGTGTTAACTGTGTTATTTATCATGCAAACTGTACAGATGGCTTTGGATCAGCATATTCAGCTTGGAAACTGCTAGGAAATAGAGCAGAGTATCACGCATGTAAACACGGGCAAGAACCACCTGACGTAAAAGATAAAAATGTTGTTATACTTGACTTTTCTTTTAATAATGCTACGACTAAAAAAATGATAGAAGAAGCAAAAGACTTGTTAGTAATCGATCATCACAAATCAGCTGTTGTTGAACTTCATGATATTAGTAATACTATTTTTGATATGAAAAAGTCAGGAGCAACTTTAGCATGGGAATTTTTCCACCCAGGAAAAGAACCACCTAAGTTTATTGAATATATTACTGATCGTGATCTTTGGAAATGGGAATTACCTTATTCTAAAGAATTTAGTGCAGCTTTTGACATGGTACCTTTTGAATTTGAAGAATTTGAGAAGTTTGAAGATGACTCAGTTTTTGATGATGCCGTTAAGCGTGGATCGTATATTTTAGCTTACTCTAAGACTGTAGTTAAAAAAGTTTGTGATAAAGCTGCTAATAGAAAAATCGATGGAAAACATGTAATGGTTGTCAATTCATCTCACTGGATGTCAGAGATAGGTGCAAAACTATCGCCTGACTGTGATTTTGCATTAATATGGTATTACGATCATAATGATAAACAAATCAAAGTAAGCTTAAGAGCTTTTCATGAACATATTGATGTTTCTGAAGTTTCCAAAAAGTTTGGCGGAGGAGGTCATAAAAAAGCAGCTGGGTTTGTATTACCTGGCAATTTTAAAATAGAAGAACTGTTTGACAAGGAATAAAAAATGAAAAAGTTACCTTATATAAGAAATAGTAGAAAATTTTATGGAAAATTTGAAGTTGTTGCTTCAGCAGATAGTATTATTCCATGTCATAATCTTGCGACTGCTAGATCGATTATTTTAAGAATTAAGGATAAAAATGAGGCCTAGTTGGGATATTATTTGGACCAATTTTGCAAAAAGTATTTCACAAAGATCAGTTGATCCTAAACATAAAGTTGGTGCAATTGTTGTTAATTCAGAAAATACACAAGTTCTTTCTATAGGTTACAACGGAGATCAAAAAGGTGGAAACCATAAAAGAAGATCTTTGGAACAAGGCGCTAGCGGATTTATTCATGCAGAAATTAATTCATTAATTAAAATGGATTATAATAACCCATGCAAGAAAAAAATGTATTTAACATTGTCTCCTTGTGAAGTGTGCGCAAAGGCAATTGTTAATGCTGGAATTAATGAAGTTATTTTTATAGAATTATATGGGGATGGTTACCCTGGAATAGACATACTTAATAATGCTGGAATAACTGTCAGGAAATTTTCAAATGAATTATAAAAATATTTTAAAAAAGTTATTATTGGAAAAAGGCGCAAAAAAAGCTGATGGATTAGAAGTGTATTATTTTTTAAAACCTTCTACTTCAATTATCGACGATAACGGCTGGAAATATACTGTGTCTAAAGTTGATTTAGAACCTGAAGTAAAAATACATTGTTATAGAAGCGATCTAGATCCAGAAGAAAAAGATACATATATAACACTGACCGGTGAAGATTTTAAAAAATATTACAAGGTGGCGTAATGAAAATTTTTGATAAAGAAATAGTAAATGCATTAAACAAAACATTTAAAGATTTAAATGAATCTCTAGTTGCACAAAAAAAACCTTTTGATGTAAAAACAGATTTTTTAAGCGAACCAAATATTCAAAATCATATTGAACTTTACGAAGGATACGTTGAAAATTTTAATAGAATTAGCGCTGAATTAGATGCTGTTGATAAAGATGCCAATTCAAATCATTCAGCTTTTAAAAACTTGAAACATGACGAAACTTACAACCTAAATGGTGCATATCTTCACGAGCTTTATTTTGCTAATATCGGCGACCCTAACTCTCAAATTACAATGGATTCTTTGTCTTACATGCGTTTATCAAGAGATTTTGGATCTTTTGATGCTTGGCAAAAAGATTTTATTGCATGTTGTCAGAGTTCAAGATGCGGATGGGCAATTACATACTTAAATACATATACACAAACTTTAATGAATTGTGTTGTTGATTTACATTCTCAAAATGTACCGACAGGTATGTACCCGGTAATTGTTATGGATTTGTGGCAACATGCATACTATAAAGATTATCTTAAAGATTCAAAAACATATGTTAATGCTATGATGAAACAATTTAGATGGCCAGTTATTGAAAAAAGAATTGCAAAATCTGACAAGATTGCTCAAATATTAAAAGGATAGTGACATGAAAAATAAAAAAATATATGACTTGCTTTTTGAATTCGAAGAAAGAGTCGATTCTCCCGAAACAAGCATGAATATGACCGATACGACTTTAAAAGCTAGAAAAGCTTTAGACAGTATTGATGATCAAGTTGATGCACTAATTCTTAGATATGAAGCTTCTTCTATTAGAGAAGAAAATGATTCTGACATGTCAAGTTTGCAAGAATCTTCATTAAGATATCTTTTTGAGCAAGAAGAACCGGTTGAAGATGCTGCAGAAGAAGCTCCGGCAGAAGAAGATCCTGCAGAAGATGCACCTACTCCTGAAGGTAGTGAAAAAATGACTGTCAAGAAACCTGCTGAAGATACACCGGTTCCTGACTTAGATATTGACGCGTTTGCAGCAAGAACAGTCAGACTTATCAAAAATTATAAAAGTTTGCTAAGAATCGAAGAAGCAATAGGTAATCGTATTAAACATTTTTTAGATGAAAATTATGGTGATAAATTTGTACAAAGATATCTCGAGATCTTAGAAAGCCAGTATGGACTAGAATTTAAAGAATTTGAAGACGAAAGAAAAATCGAAGATGATAACTTTGCTGTTGGCGCCTTTGCCGGCGGAACAGGAGGACTAGGCGGAGGTGCTTAGTGATTAAAAATAAAAAATCAATTCATATCAATATTAATGCTGAAGATCATGCAAACTTTAAAATTCAATGTGTTAAAAGAGATTTAAGCATGCAAGAAGTTTTTGCTGCATTTGCTCATAGGGTCGGTATGGAAGGTGCTGACATGCTTCGTCTTTTAGACAGAATAGCATTAGATAAAAATGTTAAAAGTGCTAAAAAGACATACACAAAAAACGATATAGAAACAATATTCAGTATGATAGAGGATGACAATTCTTCTGAAGACTGATATATATAATAAGCTTATAGGAGATTATTATGTCTATTGAAGAAATCAAAGAAGCTGTTAGAAACATGCCTGAAGATAAAGTTTCAAAGCTTAAAAAAGATTTATATTTTGAAAGTAAAACAAAAGGTATTTTAGATGCAGTTCAAGAAAGGGTTGTTTCTAGAAAGCTTTTGGTTTTTGGAGCATCAACTGCTTTATTTATGTGGTTTGGTTTAGATGCAGATACTTGGGGAATGATTGCGATGTGTTATATTGGTGGTCAATCAGCAATTGATTTTGCCAAAACATGGAAAGGATAAATAAAAATGAAAATTACAAAAACAAAAATAAGAAGCTTAATTAAAGAAGTTTTGACTGAAATGGATAGAAGAGAAAGAAATTTTAGAGCTGCACAATATCGTTATGATAACATGCTGCCGCCAGATTATGATGGTGGACGTCCTAGTGAAAGTGTTGTCGGAGATGAGATATTTGAATATGCATTTGAAGAACTTATTGATTTTTTAGTTGAAGATGCTATTGACGAAGGTATTTTAGTATATGATGAAGCAAATGATATATTAAAAGACGTTAATGGAACAGTTGTTGCATCATATGACGAAGTAGGTAATTTAAGTTATCCTGACGAAAAAGTGATGGTTGACATTCTTAAGTCTAATTTTAGAGAAGATATGTATGCTGATCAATATGATGAATACATGATTGATCAAGAAGAAAATGAAAGAGCCCAGGCTCGAGATGATTACTATAATGACTATTAAAAAAATATATGTGTGGTGTGTTCAACATTGGCGATGGTTGGTTTTTTCAGCTATTGCCCTTATTGCTTATGTATTGGGAAGAAAAAACTCGCGCGGACTTTTTGAACAAGCTAAGTTAGCAAGAGATCAATATAAAAGAGAAGCAGAGTTGATTGAAGTTGCACATAAAGAAAAAAGTAGAAAAATTAAAAAAGCGGAAAAAGATAATAAAGAATTGTTATCTAAAATTGAAAATAAAAGAAAAATATCAATCAAAGCTTTAGACGAAGAAAAAAGAAAAGTAATAGAGCAATATTTGGATGATCCTAAAAAGTTAGATGAAGCTTTAGAAGAATTAGGAATTAAAGAAGTTTAATCAATCTATTCACAAGATATAATAAAGACCAAACAGGAGAAAAATATGTTTGGTCTTTTTTTATTATTAAGTTTAGCATTTGCAGATGACGAGCCTCAATTCACTAAAATAGAAAAAGGTGAGGTTGCACCTTGGTCCGGCCGCTTATTTAATGATGCAGCAGTTGCTAAGTTTATTGTTAGCGATAAATATAAAATAGAACAATGTAATATTCAAATTGAATATGAGGTTTCTAAATCAAAAGCAAATTTAGATTTGGAATATGCGAAAAAAATTATTGAACTTGAAACTGAAAACAAAATATTAGCTGATAAAGTTTTGCTAAGGGATGATAGAATTAAAGGATTGGAAAGCCTTAAAACACCACCTGATCCTTTTTGGTATGTAACAGGAGGATTTCTCGTTGGTTCTGCAATAACAATTGGAATAACTTATGCAGTTAATCAGTAGTTTCAATTGCTAATGTATAATTATTAATAAAATTACTCTGGAGTTATAATGCAAGTTGTTGTTAAAAAAAGTGTACTTTTTAAAACGCTAAAAAAGATTTTAAATGAAAATAGAACCGGTCATTCATTTTATAGTGATGGCAGTTTTTTAGGAAGATTTGAAGAAGAAGAAACTGATAAAAACTTTATTAATAGTGATACACCTCTAAGACCTAATCCTGAAGCAAACCTTCAACTTCATACAAATAACTTTGATGTAACTGATCCGGAATTTGTTCCTTCATCTAAATCTAGTTTTCTATCAGCTGCTTCAGCAGTTTTAGAGCACGTTCCAGAGGGCCAAATTGAAAAAGTTTATGAAAAATTACATAGTTTACTTGATGAAGCTCACGAAGAAGAAGACAAAAGAAACTATGGCAGTTTACAAGAAGTCTTGCAAAGCATTATTTTAGAATCATCCGGATCACGTGCAGATGAATTATTTCAAAAAGCTGCTTCTCTTTATTCTCAAGGAGGCGATTATCTTTCTATAGTTGATCAAATTGACAGCTTAGATATTGGAATGACTCGAGATGACATTGAAGATAAAGTCGCAGATATGGCAATGGAAATCATGATGTCTGCGCAAGCTAGTAAGCCACAGCCAAAAAAACCTGCGCCGGTTAGAAGAAGAAACCCAAGTTCATCAGGAGAAAAAACAATTATTAGAAGGCGAGCTAAAAAAGAAGAGATTCCTCCTGTTCCTTCTGAAACTGAAGTTGAAGATCTTTACGGAGATACACGAGCAGCTTATGAAAATGCAGAAAATAAAGAACTTTTTATGCAAGGATATAACGACGGTGCAGATGCAGGTATGAGTGATTTAGACGCCAATCCGTCTAATAACGACCTAAGTTATATTACAGGTTACGAATACGGACATAAAGAATTTTCTAACAGCGACGACGATTTAAGTTTTAATTTTGATGATGCAGGGGATTCCAACTTAGATAGACAAGAGTTAGAAGGTAGAATTGCGCAAAGAAACATGTTTAGCGATAATATTCCTGAAGTTTTAAAGTTAATTCCAGAATTTTATATGCTTACACAAGATATAGGATATAAGATAGAAACCGATAGATACAATCTAATGATGGCGGGTGACCCAATTAAGGATGCTAATAAGAATATAAGAGTAGTTTATAATATTGGTCACATGGAAACTTTTATCACACATAACCTGACTAAACCTTTCTTTAACAAGGATTATGCATTAAGAAGTGCAAGAAAGCATTTAAAAGTCATTTTAGATAGAACCTATAATTCACCAGCTGCTCAAAACTTTAGAAGTGGATTTATACAAGCTATTGGTAAGGATGGAATAGGAGAAGAAGAAGCTAAAAATTTGTTGACTAGAGTTTTTGTTGATAAAATTTTAGAAGATGTCGCAAACATTAATTACGAACCAGATCAAAACAAAAAGATTGAAAGTATTTTGATGCAAACATTTGCACAAACAACTGTTTATAAGACCGGTAAAATGACAGGTGCAAAAGGCGGTTCAGAAAAAGATACAGCTAAACCTTATCAGGGAAATACATCTGCAACATTTTATAGAAGAGTTAAAGAAGAATATCGTGAAGATATTATTTTAGACTTTTTAGATAAATTATCATCAAAATATTTGGTAGGTACAATCTATAAGATACCTTCAGGTAGAAAAGATCCTAACAATCCTAAGCGTAACGAATATTACGAAATAGATGCAGATGAGTTTGGACAAAAAGCTGAAGATTATGCTAATCAAATGATTGATAAAGCATTGTCTGATCAAGAAGCAGCAGCTGCAGGTAAAATAATTACGCCAGAAGACGAAGTTATTGAAGATGATATATTGGGTGATGAAGATTCACCCGACAGTATGTCTGATGAAGAAATTGCAGAAAAACTTTCAAACACAAAAGATTTTGAAACCTTAGCACCTTTCTTTGGTTTTAGTGGTGCTCCTGGAATGAGACAGTGGTTTTTAAAGTTTGCCAAAAGATTTTATGAGATGGGACTTATTTCGCAAAAATCAGGTGACAGAACCCTTCTTAAGTTTCATTCGGAAATGGTCGAAGCGACATTAGAACTACTAAGTGAAAAACTACCTAGTTTAGCTGATGAACTTGGGTCAAAAGCAGAGTCAGATGCTGATTTGGAATTAAGTTCAGTGGCGCTCAGAGCAGCAGCACAAGTTCAAGATGCTTTTCAAGAATTTTTAGATGTTGGTGATAATTTAGTTGATATATCAGTTGAAGGTAAACAAGAAGATGGTACAGTTACAATGATGCCTTTTTTAGACACACTTGGCGGTCAACTTGCTCGATCATTCAATGGTATCTTTTTTAAAAAGGTTTTAACAAAATTAGATAAATCTTGGACAGATTATGTTGCAAATGAATTGCAAACTAATGAACAGTTTAAAAATTATATTGCTGATAATATTTCTAGTGCAGCAAACATAGATGCTAAAGCAGCAAAATCAGTTGCTGAATATTTTATAGGTAAAAAGAATGCACCTGAAATTATTTCAAATAAAGCAGGCACTGAAAGAGTTTATAAGTCAGAAGCAGAAGGCAATCCTACAAAAGGTGTTAAGACGTTATTAAAATATGGAATTGATGCAAATGCGTACCATATAATAAATACTGAATCACGTGACTGGTTTGAAGATATGCTTATGACTGACTTTGCAAAAATTGTAGATTTTGAAGGACAGTACCGACAAATGATTTTAAAAGACTTTGATAAAGCAAGAAAAAATGACAAAGACTTTAAAAAGTTAGTTTTAACAGCACTAAATGATGTTATTGTTGGATCATCTGAAAGAATGGCTATGCAAGCATTATCTGATTATGAGGTACAATAATGTCAACAACTTCAATATTAAATAACTTATTTAGGCTTAAGTCAAACATAAACGAAAACTTTGACATGTCAAAAGAAGAAATATTAAAAAACGAATTACCTTCTATTTCTTTTATTGAGAGACATGCAAATAATTCGCCGATCGAAGCTGAACAATCAAAATGGCAAGTTTTTGACTATGGCGATTACACAGCTTTAAACAGAACCTATCGATTTAATTCTAAAGATCATCTTAAGTATTTTATTATTGAAACATTAAATGAGTCAGAAAGATTAAACCACGATATTAAAATGACAATAGAAAGTATGTCTATTAATATTATTACTTATACACATGACTTTAATGATGTAACAGACGCTGATTTAAAATTATCAAAAATTATTGATGAAATATACCAGGACATATTTTTTATAGGATAACTATGTCTTTTTTTGTAAGCAAAGATTTAGAAGGTAAGATAGACGAAAGTTGTTTAGTTCCTCACGAGGAAACGCCGCTTAGTCAAGAATTTGTTTTTAAGTTTGATAATAATATATGTGACTTAATAGAAATAGATTTAAACGATGTAGTCAAAGTAATTAATTTTAGCTTCGAATCAAACATACATGTTTTAGATAATCTTTTTAGTAATAACATAGATAAAGCAAAAATAATTTTTAAAAATACTTATTTAGATTTAACACAGGTTAAAATAGAAAAAATATTTAAAAGAGAATCTGATATTTATATTTTAGAAGTGTCGGCCAATTATCATAGAGGAAATACATAATGTTTAAAATAGATAACGAAAAAGAATTGTTTTCATTTTTAAAAATACTTGCTGAGGAATCAGTCAATAAATCAAAAAATCAATTAAATGAAACAACAGACGAATTATCAAATTCTTTTAAAAAACGTCTTGCTTCTGAAGAAGAACTTTACGAACAAGAAGAAGAAGCTGATCCAGAATTAGATGCAGGTGCACCTGAAGAAGATGCTGCACAAGATGATTCTGCTCAAGAAGAACCTGAAGAAGAACCTGAAGAGCAACCTAGGTCAGACAATCAAGAAGAACTCAAAGCTAGTTTAGATGCATTAGAAAGAAATATTAATGCATTACGTGCTGGTCGATCTCTAAAAGATAGTACAGTTGAATCTCAATTAGAAATATATTTTGATAGATTGGGCGATGATGAAAAAGAATTAATGGTATTGTTCATTAGAGAACTTTCTAAGATTTTATCTGGTGAAATTGATGGTAATTCTGCAGCCGACCCAAATAAAGACCCGTACAATCTAGACGTCGTAAGTTCTGATGAACCTGAGGTTGAGCCGGCAACAGATTCAACTCCTGCTCAAGAAGAACCTGCACAAGAAGAAATGGAAACGGAAGAACCAGAAGAAGATGAAGAAGAAGATACGTCTCCTCCGATTAAAGTAGGTGAGCCTCAAAACTTAGCTGAGATAAGAAAAAGAATTAAAAAACTTATGAGTAGATAAATGAAAATTTCAGAGTCAGAATTAAGGTTAATTATTAGAAGTTCGCTTTTAAATGAAGTTACTTCATTCGGTCAAAATGCTAATTACGCTTCCATTGAAGATATTGCTGATTGTCCTTTCTATACTGAAATCCCAGCAAAATTTGCCAATTTATTTAACACACGCTTTGCAGGCTTTTTTGTTTCTAAACTATTGTCTATGATGCCAAGTAAAAAATTAAAGCAATTTCTAGGCAATGATTTTGAAACTTTAGGTATCGGACAAGGTAGAAATGCAGGAATAGTTGACGATTTAGATCCTAAAAATATTGCTGAAATTATGAAGTCTAATAATGCTATTCAAATTATTGCAGGTTATTTTAATAGCTATCTTTATTTTATGGGAACAAGTTGTTTAGCTTATTATTATCTTGGCGAAATTTTAACAATGATTGGAATGTTATTAGGTGACGTTGATGCCACAGCTGCTGGGCAAAGATCTAAGGATAATGCAGCTTCTTTTAGTTTTAAATTTACAGAAGGCATTTCAGAAAGGTCTAAACAACTATCTAGACGATCGTCAGATGTTATTTCACCTTTTGCTTTTTACGCCCTTCCTCGTTTAGCTGCTGAAGGAACAAATCATGACGATGTTGATCTTTTAAAAAAAGATCTAGAAGATTATCAGTCTAAATTTAATGAAATCGAATCAATAAACGACGACAAGCCAGGAAGATTTTTCTCCGCTGCATGTCGTATTTTAAATTTAAAAGATACAAACTTTTTTATTACTAATGAGGAAAAGTTTAAAGGACATCCTGCAAACAGAGATGCTGTGGAAGAAATGAAAAAAGATGTAAAAGCTTCTTTGATAGTTGCTTTAAGAGAAGCAGTACAAGCATATGAAACACCAATGAATAACAATTCAGACTTTAAACAAGAAGTTGATAATTTTTTCACCAGAAACAACTTATAATATTTACAATTTTAAATTTTAATTTATTATTAAGATACTAAATAACTTAAATATTGTGAGGACATAATGTCTAATAATTGGATTCCCGAAATAATGTATGAAGAGTCAGATGATGGGCTAAGCTCTCATATTCCTTTTATCATGGTTCCTAAAAATGAAACGATGCCTAAAATGCTTTTTGTTTTTGAAAGTAGAGAAACAGGTGAATATGAGCCAAATGAAGAAGGTAATCCTGTCCCTATTTTTGAAATGGATCTACACCAGTATGCAGATATGATTCAATTAAAAAACGGATTAGACGCAGAAACTTACGACAAAGTTAGAAGATGTTTAGGTTTAGAACCTTTAAAAGAAGCTTCAGAAAAAGGTACAAAAATAACTGAGTCTGTTAGAAAAAATTTGGATAAATCTTCTTGAATATAATAGTTAGTAATATATTGGAGGAATACCATGAAAATTAATATTGATAGATTGGCAACACTTGCAGGACTTCCTGTGAATAGTTCTAGAAAATCTTTAAATGAAGGCAAGCATGTTGATGCAGAAATGGATGAAGGTCCAGGGTGCATGGATGAAGCTGAAGATACTACTGAGTCGTATGATATGGACGAATCAGAGATGGAAGAAGACGAAGACATGGACGAAATGGTTGAAATTGATGAAGTCATGTTGGTTCAAGAATTAAGAAGAGCCAAAAAAATGATGCTTGAATCTAAAAACAGAAAAAGAAAACAAGATTTACAAGAAGCTCAACTTAAAAAAATCATCGAAGAAGAAGTACAAAATATTTTTGGTGAAATGAATCTTAATGCTGAGTGGATGTACGGAAATAAAAAACCACGTAGATCTAAAAAAGGCTATACAGCACAAGGTTCTTATCTTAAAGGTATTGGATTTAAATAGAAATTAATAATTTACAATATTAATTTATAAACTTGACCCACTTCATATTATAATTCTATCAAAAACAGGAGTTTGCGATGGATCAATATGAAGTGGGTCAAATACTTTATACAACAAGTAAAAATTCATTTAAAATAATACCAATTCAAGTTGTCGAAGAAGTTGTTCGAACAACAATTAATGGAACAGAAAAAACATATATGGTTTGTTTTCCGGATCTTAATAAAACAACAGTTGATATTAAGAAAATCAAAGGGGAAGTTTTTAAAACTTCATCTTCTGTAGAAAACTATTTAATGGACAATACAAGAACTGCTATTAAAGAATTAATCAAAGAAGCTGAAATTATCAAAAGCGAAGCATTTGGCGTTGTTAAGCCAAAAATTGAAGAAAACGTGCAACAAAATGAAGCTGGGGATATAATAAAAGTAGATTTAGGAAATGGCCAAGTTGGTCGTATTAATAAATCACAAATTAAAAACCCAGGAGAATAAATGAAAGTATTGTTTTTAGATGCTTATAACTTAATTTATAGAGCTAGATCAGGATTTACTAAAGGTGAATATGCGGTTATTTATAATTTTTTTAGAAGTATTAGACCTCTTATAGAAAAGTTTGATCCGGATAAAGTGTATTTTGTTTTAGAAGGTAATCCTAAGTTTAGAGCAAAATTAAGTGAAGGAAACTATAAGGCAAATAGAACTTCTGCAGGTGATGAATTTCACAGACAAAAAGCAGCAATTATTAATATGGTATCATCAATGATGCCTTTCGCTGTTGTTAAACATCCAGAATTAGAATGTGATGATACTATCGCAACCTTAGCATTTAAACATCACAAAGATGGAGATGAAAGTGTTATTATATCTTCAGACTCTGACTTTATTCAACTCTTAGGTAAGATAAATGTAAAGCTTTATAATCCAGTTCGTAAAAAGTTTATTGAGACACCTGAATACGATTATGTTACTTGGAAAGCTTTGCGAGGCGATGCAACTGACAACATTCCTGGTATTCCTGGGTGTGGAGATAAAACTGCAACAAAACTAGTTACGGGAGATCCTGAAATATTAAAGGAATATCTTTCACAGAAAGAAAGATTAAGTATATTTGAAAAAAATGTTAATTTAATTAGGCTTGTTGATTTTTCAAATGACATGAGCATGTTAGAATATACACATGGTCAATTTGACGAAGATATGTTGCATGATACTTTTGAAGATTTAGGTTTTGAATCTATGCTAAAAGAAAGTACTTGGAAAAAATACATTAACACTTTTAAAGGAATTATTGATGAGTAGCTATTTAAATGAAGAAATTCAAAGAAATTTGCGTAATAAAGGGATTATAACAGAATCTGAAGTTGTTGAAAAACAAGGTGACTTATATGTTGCTGTCAATGTTGTAACTGGTGAAAGAAGAACAGTTAACGTTGATAATGTTTTAAATGAAAACAACAAAAGAGTTCTTAGAGGGTAATCATGAAAAAGCAAGTTATTTTTGAAGATGATTTATTTAATTCACTCAAAAAAGGTGTTGATACTTTGGCGAATGCAGTTAAAACGACAATGGGACCAAAAGGTAAACTAGTCTTAATTCAACGAGATCAAAATCATCCCACAGTCACAAAAGACGGTGTAACTGTTGCTAAGTCAATTAATCTTGAGGACGAACTAGAAAATATGGCTGTTCGTGTTCTTAAAGAGGCAGCTAGTAGAACTGCAGATGAAGCAGGAGATGGAACAACAACGTCAACTGTATTAGCACAGTCTATTTTTAACGAAGGCTTAAGAATGAAATCTGCAGGTTATCAAGTTGATTTAATGAAAAAAGGAATCAGTAAAGCTGTTGATATTGTTCAAAAAGAATTAAATAAGCAATCCAAGAAAATATCTGATGATAACGAATTACTTCAAGTTGCAACTATTTCTGCAAATGGTGAAGAAGAAATTTCAAAGCTAATTGTTGATGCAATTAAAGCGTCTGGTGTTAATGGTTCTGTTATTGTAGAAGAAGCTAAAGGCTTTAACTCTTCATTAACAACTGTTGACGGTTATAGACTTGAGCGTGGTTATCTTTCCCCTTATTTTGTTACTAATAAAGACAAGATGACATGTGAATTTAAAAACCCACTAATATTAATGGCTGATCGATCTTTTACTGCAATTAGAGAATTGATGAAGATTTTAGAAATGTCTCTTGAAGCTAGTCGGCCTATTGTCATTGTGGCAAACGAGATTGACGGTGATGCTATGCAAGGTTTAGTTCTAAATAAAACTAAAGGATCACTTCAAGTTTGCGGTATGAAATCACCAGGATTTGGTGCTTCTAGACATGATTTAATGTTAGATTTACAAGCTGTTGTTGGTGGCGAAGTTCTAGATAGTACTTTTGACTTAAGTACTTTTACTATGGATCATTTTGGTACAGCAAAGAAAATGATTATTTCTAGATCTAGCACTATGATTATTGCAAATAGTAAAGACAATGAAGAAATTAATAATCGTCTGGTATCAATAAAAGAAAGACTGGTTGAACCGGGATTAGAAGAACCAGAAAGAGAATTATTGGGTTATAGACTACAACAATTATCAGGAGGAATATCGATTCTTAGGATTGGTGCAGCTACTGAATCTGAGTTGGTTGAAAGATATGATCGTGTTGATGATGCTTTGCATGCCACTCGCGCTGCTTTAGAAGAAGGTATATTGCCGGGTGGAGGAATTGCTTTAGTTCGAGCTGAGAAAGAACTTATAGGCAAAATCAAAAAAGAAGATAATGATGATGTTAGAAGTGGCATGATGATTGTTGCAAAAGCTATCGTCGAACCTTTTAAACAAATTATTAGAAACGGTAAAAATTCTCCTGATGCACTCTTAAAAGAAGTCATGACAAAGAAATCAAATACTGGTTATGATGCTAGATTAGAAAAATTTGGTAATATGTTTGAAATTGGTATTTTGGATCCTCATAAAGTTGTAAGATGTGCATTAGAAAATGCAGCTTCTTCTGCATCAATGCTCTTAAGCGTCGGTTGTTGTTTGATAGATGTTGAGAACGAAACTTTTTTAGAAGATAATTAATAGCATATATCTTTTAAATAATAAGTACGCGAGTCAATTATGAATAAAAATACCGATCTTTTTGTAGAATCATTGCATAAGCTTAAAAACAAAATTGCAACTACTGTAATTACTTTAAGATTAGAAAGAGATACACATGTTCCTGATTTGATGACTCGCGTAAGAATTTTACCATCAGTTGCAGTTGTTGGTCAAAAAGAAAAAGTTGATAGATTTGTAGACGGAGATGCAAGACTGTCGATATCAGTAAAGTTTTTACCTAAATCTTCACAGGTTTATGTTTCTTTAAAAGAAATATGTACAATGATTAAACGTCTACCTGGCGTCATGTCTATTACAGTTGAAACTTATGATAAAAGAAAAGTTACATTACGCGGACAAAAAATAATTTTTTAGTGTAAATTGTAGTTTTGGTGTTTATAATATTTTTACAATATTAAAGTTAGTTATTAACGCTACAGCAGTGAGGTATTTATGCGTGAATTGTCTAATGATGAACTAGCAAAATTGTCAAACGACGACCTGAGAAATTTGTTTTTAGAAGTAAGGTCGTTTATTAATCATTCCAAAAAGAATAAAAAGGAATGTGTTAAAGAAGAAATATACTTTTGTTATATTTCTAGGGAAATTGCAAATAGAAGCAATTTAAATGAAAGAAAAAAGCGTGCAACAAACTAAATTGCATGTTATAATAAATAATATAAATTAAACATTAAAAATTAAATGAGGTGAAAATTGTATAGTAATAATCTTGACATGTATTTTAAATCTGCAGCTAGATTTAAACTTTTGACAAAAGAAGAAGAAGTTGAATTGGCAAAAAGAATAGAAAAGGGTGATAACTTAGCTAGAGAAAAAATGATTAATTCAAATCTTAGACTAGCTATTTCTATTGCAAATAAATACGCAAAGTATGGTAATGTTAGCTACGAAGATTTAATTCAGGAAGCAAACATTGGATTAATCAAAGCAATCGAAAAGTATGATTGGAAGCGAGGTTTTAAGTTTTCTACTTACGCATGTTGGTGGATTAAACAAGCAGTTACTCGATACTTGACTAATAACAACTCACTTCTTCATATTCCTTCACATACAGTTTCTAATAGTAGGAAGGTTTGGAATGTAATTAAAGAATACGAAGAAGAATTTGGAACCGAACCTACAAATGAAGAAATATCAGAAATCATGGGTATTTCTGTTGATCAAGTTAAACAAGCAATGGAAGCTTCTAAAGCAAAATATATTGCATCAATTGATAAGCCTATTGGTGATGATGATGGTAATAGAACTTTGGCTGATATTTTGCCTGATCCGGCACAATCTGCTGATGAAATGTTTGATTCAAAAATCATCAAAGCAGTTATTATTGAAGCTTTGGGTTCCTTATCTAAGCGTGAAGAAATGGTTTTGCGACTTAGATTTGGTATTACAGATGTAGACGAAAATCTAATTGAACAATAAACATTAAAAACAAACAATAAATAATTAAATTTAGGAGAATACTTATTATGTCTATGCCAAAAGGTTTTAAATCAAAAAACGGTTACGGAACAACAAAAAATTTAGGTGGAAAATCATATCATGAAATTGCTGATCATATGGTAGGTGAAGGTTTTAAAATGAATCATTCAACTGCTAGAAATGTTTTTGTTAATTCAATGATTAAAATTGCAAAAAAAGTTTCTGAAATTCATGACGTTTCAATGGATGCAAAAGAATTAAAGGCTTTAGCAATTAATCCTAATTTTCAAGAAGCAATTTCAGATTTTATGAAGGAATATAAACATGAATAATTTTTCTAATTATTTAAACTTAAAAGCAAAAACTGAACTACTTGAATCACTAGGCTGGGATGAGGTAAAACTCTCTCAGCTTGAGTCTTATTTAAGTGATTGTTTTAGTTCAGTTAATTTTAAACACCCGATTACAATTTTAAAAGAAGTTGAAGATCATTTTGGAGAAGACACTTCTGAAGTTTTAAAAAACATATTTGAAAATGAATTAAAAAATATAATTAACTATAACGGAGGCATTTACGATGAGCATTAATTTAAGTTTTTATTTAGATAAGAATAAACTAAGTTTATCAAAGTTTTGTACACGAATGAACTTTACTTCGTATAATGATATAGTCAAATATTGCAAAAATAAAAAATTTAATTGTGATATTAAAGAATCAGAAACAGCGGAACTATTTATTGTAAAAGTTCCTGAAGTAGTTGAAAAAGAAGTAAAAGATGAACCTGAAAAGCCTAAAACCCGGAGACGTGGTAGAAAACCAAAAACTAAAAAAGCCGGGACTAGTAATAAAAAGAGCGATTCATAACGATTATTTTAAAGTTATTTCTGATGGTAAGATTACAGAGTGGCACATAAGTAATATATATCTTATATCAGAAAGAATAGGAGAATAAGATGGCAAACAACTGGCAGAAAGCAGGCCCTAATCATGTTCCGGCGTATATTACTAGTGGGATCCCATTTGTAACATCGTCTACAGCCAATGAAGCTCCAGCCGGCGCAACTACAGTAAAGTTTTCTTTCCCGTACGTAACAAAATTTTTCCAAATAGAGAACGCAGGTGGGAACAGTCTCAAGTTTGGATTTTCTGACTTAGGTACGTTAGGCACTGTAACAGACAATTCAGTAACTGTTGCTGCAGGAGCTAGATCAGAGATATATGATATGCGATGCAAAGAAATATATTTCACCGGTGGCAGTGGCGCTACAGCATTTAAAATAATTGCCGGCCTAACGACAATTCCTGCATCTAACTTTCCTATCCTGACAGGTAGCATTGACGGTACAGGTTCGTTTGACGGGGTAGGATGATGGCAACAAATTTTCCAAAATCAGGTGCTAACAACGCGCCACAGTATCAAATGTCTGGTATACCTTATGTTACATCATCTGCTGCAGATGAAGTTAAAGGTGTACACAATGGTGCACCTTCACCTGCACCGATTAACATAAATTTTGATTACGTAACAAAGTGGATCGAAATAGAAAACACTGATGGGACAAACGGTTTGCGTGTAGGTTTTTCTGAAAGAGGCGTCTTTGCTTCTGGAGAACGGCTTCCAGTTGCAGGAACTAAGGCATTAGGTGACTTCGGTCACTACATTGTTGTAGCTACTGGACAAAAAGTAAAATATGATTTTAGATGCAAATCTTTGTTTTTTGTTTCTAACGCGGTTGCGTCGGGTACTCCTGAAGCTCCGGGTAATTCTTCTAGCTTTACACTACGCGCTGGATTAACGACAATACCTGCATCTAATTTTCCTGTTTT
>Ga0099849_1000331_pt1 | contig 21617 bp, 42 predicted proteins | sample CB_VirMetaG_4_FD_78177 | JGI IMG/M metagenome (GOLD analysis project Ga0099849, IMG submission 78177) | Freshwater to marine saline gradient viral communities from Chesapeake Bay - CB_1508_1M Viral MetaG | ecosystem: Environmental > Aquatic > Marine > Coastal | place: USA: Chesapeake Bay... | reverse complement strand
CTTAAATTATTAATTGCCTTTTCGTCGTATTTTTGGAAGGCACCGACCTTCTCTACCTTCTTGTAGTAGTGAAGGGCATTTAATATCAAAGTATAATCATCCAGCGTCAGTTCGAAGTTCATACAAATAGTCCCCTATCTTTCATGTATTGAAGGGCTTCTTTCATACTACCAATATGTTCACTACCCAATGACACTTGTGGGTAAGTTGACTCACTACCAAACTCCATGCGGAATTGTTTATCACTGAAATCAACACCCAAAAGGTATTCGTGAAATTCACCATCAAGAGAACGAAGAAGCATACTCATGCGTTCACATTCTTGACTTCCGTTAGAATAGATTACTGCTGTAAGTTTCTCATTCATTTTCTTCTAATAACAGAAATTACTTTTTGGTCTGGATATTGTGACTGAATCAAGTCCCCAGCATCTTCATAATCAATTGCATCTTCTACACTATAGTAGTTCACGCATTTGTTTTCGTCATCCCAAGTTTGAACTTCATAACCCATTAATCACGTTGCCTCCAATCATCAGGTTTATCACGATTGAACCAGTCTACTATGTCATCAGCGGAATCAAAACCAGTCCTATAATTAGATGGATCTGGATCACCCAATCCCATCTTATTCATGAAATCGTCCATACTACCTTCCTGCATATTAGGATTCGCAGCTTGGCGTCTTGCCTTTTTTAAGATTTCACGAGCAGAAGTATTTGCTTTAGCAAGTTTTTCTGCCCAAATCATGTCGGACAAATCAACGTTCTCTCTTAGAGCAATCTTCTTACAGATACCTTCAAGGCGAAGGCGATACTGAGCAGAAAGCATGTGTACCTCTCGTACTAAGAATATTTAGAGTAAATTATATCAACGTTCGATATAACTTAATGTATGATTAGATGCATTAATTTGGTGAATAATAACATCACAACCAACTTTAGGCTCACAATCTCCACAGGTGAAGATATCTACAGCAGCCTCTCCTTTTTCTGGCCAAGTATGAATACTAATATGACTTTCCGATAACAAACATAATACAGTAACTCCTTGCGGTTCAAACTTTTTATAAATGGTTTCTACAACAGTTGCACCACTGGCAGCTGCTGCATTTTCTAATAAGTCTATAAGAAACCTAGAGTTGTCCAGTCTATCAAATGGACAACCATAAAGGTTGAGCAAATAGTGTTTACCCATTTAAGTAGGATTATCCTCCATATCCTTCAATAAGTCAGTTACGATTTTTTCTTTTCCATCCATCATGGCAATAGTATAAATGGAGGATCTCATATATCTTTTTATTTTTTTATACTGCTTCTTAACTTCTTTAAGTGCATCCAAATTCATTTGGATGTTCATATCTCCAGAAACTACTTCTTCTTTTTCTTCTCCGAAGGTTGATAACCCCACATTTTCGGATTCACTGTTCCCTCTGTCCATTTCATACCTCTAAAATCACGATACTTATCCCAATATTGATCAAAAATGTCTACTTGAAGACCTTGAACAATATCATGTTTTTGATCTCCATTATCTCCATAAGTTACTAAATAGGAATCTCTTGGAAGACTCCTATCTTTTGCCGCTGAAGGGTCACAGTCTACGTAGATGACATTGATACCCTTTCCCATCAAGCTCGTCCTCCCCATTGAATATCAGGATAAGCTTCTGCAACAAGTTCTTTAGTAATGTTAAACTTGGTTTGAAGTTTTTTATCCTTTACTAAGCATAAAATCTCAGCTTCTCCTGGATGAAGAGTCTCTAGAATGTTAATAAACATCGTTTCTTTACGAAGTTTATTCATTGCATCATTTCCGCCTCTTACAAAATTGTAAAACTTATTCCATTCTTTACGAATATTAGATTTTGGTCTATCCGAATCTTCTTTTTCTTGAATGGGAACTTCCCCTTCTGGGAGAACGGAAATAACCGTATCATCAAAATTCCAAATTAAAATAGCTTTGATAAAATTCTCATTATATTGTTGTAGAATTTGTATCTTTTTTACTTTGGTTCTCTCTGCTGAAGCAGCAGAGAGAATTTCATGAACATAAGAAGTTGGAGTCAGTTCAATTTTTTGAACTGCGGGGGTTGTTTTGCGAGAAACAGTAGTTTTTTTAGCAGGAGTGTTTGTCGCTGCTGGTTTTTTCCTGTTAGTCGTCGTCTTCTTCGTAGTCGTCATAATTGTTTTCAAATCGCACTGCTAAAATTTCATCTGGAATTAGATTTCCTTGCTCATCAAACATTTCTGGATGAGCAAATACTTGTTGCGGAGTATTAAAGACTATATGTTCTTTCCATAACCATCCAATTATTCCACCAATCATTAAGAACATTATAGACACCATACAAAATATGGCAACTAATGGGGTTGTCATGACCCTACCTCCGAGAAATTTACTTTTTCTTTACATCAAATGAGAAGTTTAGATAAAAGTGTATTTCTCTTCGGAAAAGAGAAACCATTTTACCAAAACTAAACTCAAAAGTCTTTGGTGCCTCAGGTTTTCTCCTCCTTTTTCGTAACAACAATTCCACACCTCTATTTATGTGGAGATCCTCAGCCTGTTTCATAATGAAGTAAGAGACATTTCTTTCAGATATAGAATGGTATCGTTACAACCTCCCAATGTCTTAGTGCCATGAATGACTTGGGGGAAAGTAGATCCTTTACCAAACTTAGAGTAAAATTCTTCCCTAGTAAAGTCTTTATCTAAAGTATAGATTTTATATTTTTGCCCACAAAGTTCCAATACTGTTTTTATTTTATAACAATAAGGACAATCTGGTTTAGAATATACAATAAAATCCATTACTTACTAATTTACTTGAGAATATTATATAATGATAAAGTAGATTACGTCAATCTTTACCTTGTTCTTTAACTTTGGATACAAGATACTCAGCAAATGCTTCCATTTTTTCAGGATGAATTTGTTGAATGCCCGCCTCCCTTACTGCATTAGTGATACTATAAATTTCATTTTGATTAAGTTTTTTGGCTTGTGAAGGAAGAGTCATTTGTTTCTTGCGAAGTGTTGAAATTCTAACAGAAGAATCTAAGACTATGTAGAAATTTAATGTTTTCTTTGGGATTGTGTTAAAAAATATTAAGTATAATTGTAGAGTTTCCACTCTTCAACAGTTGTTTTCTGTAAATCGAAAACCATTTTATTGATTGGAGCTTTTGGTTTTCTAACCAATTTCATTCCAGTCTGTTCCAGTAACTTATCACTCTTTTTAGTGTTGCAAGTAGAACAAGCAACAACCAAATTTTCCCAAGTATCTTCACCTCCCTTTGATCGTGGAATTACATGATCTATGGTAAGTTTTGACTTCGACCCACAATATTGACAAGTATCATTATCCCTTTTGTATATCATAGAACGAGAGGGAGTAATGTTCATGATTTTGGATAATGGCAATTTCACATAATTTAAAAGTCTTATTACTCTTTCAGAAAGGACTTGTGCCTTTTCTTTGAGTAATAAGACCAGAGCTCTTTTCCAACTCGTAAAATTTATTGGTTCAAAACTAGAATTTAAAACCAATATTGTCTTATGAGGAGATATGGGAAGATCCATAATTGGTTTATCTGCACATAATATCTAGTCAACTTTAATCGGTAAAAGGTCCGAAGTTTCCTCTACTGCCAGGTTTCCTATCATCCAACATATCCATAATGCCATCAAATGACTGGACGTGTTCTATATCGTGAATCATTTTTGCAATTTGGGTGCATACTAAAGGGCGCTCTTGACGTGCCGCAAATGCCAATGCATTACGCAAAGATGATTCTGCTTCTTTCAAAGAATTTTCAACACTTTCAGATAGAGCCATTCAGTCGGTCCTCACATTTACGATAGAAAGTTCCGTTCACATAACAGGACTTTCCAGGTTCGTAGTATTTTACTACATTTGCTGGACTGTTGTCAACTACACAGTAGTCTCCTTGTCCAGTTGTAATACCTTCAAGACAGGTTGCAACAATCAATGGGGCAAGTAATTGTAGAGTATACATCAACACTCATCCATTCGAAGAGGTTGAACAATCTTACGTAGTTTATAAGAACCATCACCTTGATCAACCCACTCTATATTATCACCTTCCTTGAGATTTGCCGCTTCCAACAGATCGTCAGGGAATGCAATGCAGTATTCATCTTCACCAGTGTCTTCATCTCTGACTTCTTCAACAGGAAGAACCCACTTTTTAACTTTATCTTCTTTTACCACCACCTTTTCCATAGATCCTACTTTGCGTTTGGTTACAGTTTTGCCACCATCAGGAGATTCATAAATCCAACCAGATTCGTAGTTTACTTTGGAATCATTTCCAGAAGAAATATCCAATTGAGCGCGTTTATCATAGTATTCCGACTCACGCAGATTATATTCACGACACCTCTGTTTCTCATCATCAGATGCTGCTTTGTCGCACATTGCGTTCATTTCTTCTTCAGTATACACATAAGCAGCTGGATATCGTTCTGCTCCCGATGTGTAGTCTGTTCCCCAAAAATCATTCCAATCCGAAGTACCACCCAGAGTAATGTTTCCTTCATCACCAAAGTCAACTGGACGATTACCCTTCAAAAGTGAAAGAAGTTCTACACTCTTAGTGTAATACTTCTTGTGATACTTTACACTCTCGTCTACACACTTTACGATAGTGTCATGGATGTCTTCTGGAGTAAGATCCTCACAGTTTAGAGCATCATTTACCCAGTTATCAAGTTGTTCAAGAGAATATTTTTTGTAACTAAAGTCACTGCTGTAGGGATTGTTCGAATTCATTGACTACCGTCTCCAGAAGAAGTTTCTTTTCGATTGTTTCCTCTATGATAGACTTGATCTCTTGGTCTGTCAAGCCATTTAACCAAGACCACCTAGCATCATCTTTATTCCATTCAAAAGTAAAAGATCCATCTTGGTTCTCAATAATGTTTAAACCCGACTCGTGAATTTTGTTTTCCATTTATTTAAATACAGACATGTTTGGTAAATAAGGATAATCCTTGTGACTCCATTTTTTGGCCGGAGATTTTTTTCGACTTTCTAGTAATTCAATACCAGTTTTCGCCACCTCGGGAGTCATATAATAATGATAACCCATACTAGTTATATCCTGTTCAGCCCATGGACGATTAAAATCCCTACCGTCATAAGACATTTTCTTCAGTGTATCATAGTCGCCCTTATCTTGCAATAAAATCATACCACCTCTTCCAAGACTCAAATGTTTTTTGAATTGAAAACTAAGACACATAAAAGTATTCGGTACATATGTACCCTCTCCCCAAAGAACAGCAGCATCAACGATATTTGTACCACCCAAAAAATAGTAATCTGACCATTCTTCCTCTTTCCATGTCCAATCCAAACCAAGTTTCATACATGTCATTGGAATTGAAAGATAAGTATGTGTTGGAACAGTTATCCCATTGTATCCAGTATGTATTAAAGACAATTCTATCGCATGAGTGCAACAATCAGTAGCAACTGCATATGGTGATCCAAAAAATTCTGCGATTCTGAACTCAAATTCTTCTATCATTTTACATATTGCTGTTTTTTAGAAAATCTCTATTGATACTTATTTCACGAACTGAAAGGTTCTTTTCCAGATGTTTAATATTCAAATATAGATCTTTGGAGGAATGGAAGAGATGAAATTGTTCGGTACTTATCATTTCTCTATAATTTTTCCACCAAAGAGAATATAGTTTTTGATTGTTTTTTATAGTTTCATCGGAGAAGTGTTCGTCTTTAGTAAATTTTGGATTTCTTGGAAACATTGGTATTGCATAACTTTTCCCACATTGATTAAGAAAATAATGCATTGGTACTAAACCATTATCATTTTTCCAAAACTTATTGGAAATCTTTTGAAACAAATTATATTTTCCTTCAGTGGAATGAAATTTTATTAATTTTTTTGCGTACTTTCTATTCAAAAGTGTCATACCAGTTCCATGAGAATCTCTCATCGGATGTAAGAAACAAGGCAAAACCGATAGTTTATCCTCAAATCCCATCAATATGGAATCCCAATCGTGTGGGATATTTTTTATGAAGTAATCCCAAGTCCAATCTTCATAAAAGTATTTTACATAACTAAAGTCAACATGATCAGACATAATGATCATTGTTTTTTCATTTGTATCTATTAACCATTTTTTTATAGTTTCAAGATAAGATGTTGATGTTATTAATTCTGGTGTAAGTTCATGTACATTATACAATAAGTCTTGACAATTCGCAATTTCTGATACTCTAGTAAAATTAGAAATTCCAATATCTGATAGGTTGGATTCAGTATATTCCTTAAGATCCAATCTTTCATCAGAATTTATATAATATATGTGTGGTATGTTATCAAACATTGTCATCTTTTGAAATCCTCTTGATTACTGTATTGATTTCTTCTTCATCCAACTTTTGATTGGCATTGCTATGCCAAGGCATGTCCAAATCTAAGATCATTTTCGAATCATAAGGTTTTCCATATGTGAAAAAATCTTCCAATGAAAACTTATCTTTCATAACAGTCCACCAATATAAATGAATTTTATTAGAAAACATGTGATGAAGTTTCGGCGGATTCTCTAAAGAAGGATCTTGGGTAAAAATTGGAATTTGATATACTTTTCCATTATGTCCTAAGAATTCATCAACATCCAGTACAGTAACTCTACTGCCAGAACCATCTATGTTCCATTTATTTGTTGATGGAGTATATACTCTACCAACTTCTATGCAATTAGACTTAACAACTCTATTGACCTTTTTGACGAAGTTATATTTACCATTAAAATAATATAGGGATAGTAATTTTTCAGCGTAAGACCTCCTAATCAACAACGGACCATTCCAGGTAATTAATTTCTTAGGATGTAAAAAACAATATATTCTAATGTCAGAATTGTACATTAATTGGACAGCATCCCAATCGTAGGGAAGATTATCCATAAAGTATTTCCAATCGAAATGCCAATACTTCACAAGACTTATATCAGTATCGTCCTCCATGATAATCATATATTCCTCTTTTGTTTCCTCTAACCACTTTCTTATGGCCTCCATATGAGAAAGTGAAACGCAAACAGATCTCCATCTATTAATTGGAATAACATTCGGATGATGAATCAATCTGAAAAAACTATTAGGATCATTTTTAGAAAACTCAGAAGCATTTACACGAGTAAACTTTTCTATTCCCCAAGTTTTAAATTGAGATTCCATAAAATCTTTACGATCCCTACGATCTTCTAAGTTAATATAGAATATATGAGGTAATCCTTCAAGTTTTTTATTTAAAGTCATAATAACTTACCTTTAAATTCAATTCTTTTCTTTTCGAAGAATCTCTTGTAAAAATATCTTCCAAAGAAAATTTACTTTCTCGTAAATTTTTCCACCAATTTAAAGTGATCAAATCCGACTCTCTTGCCATGAAATTTGTAGAGTTTAAATAACTATCACTCTCAAAACTGGACTTGGTTATGAATAATGGAAAACTATAAGTTACTCCCACTTCATATGGAACAAAATCTGCAGATTGGTAGTGATATCTTTCTAAATTATATCCATAATTCTCATGAAACACAAACTTGTCATTTGAATAATAAATTTGTTTTAATTTACGTGCGAAGTTTCTATTAATCAAATAACAAGCAGCGGAGTGATTATTTTTAAACCTGTCCGTCAGTCCCATTGGTACAAAATACTCCCCGATAACATGAAGTTGTACGCAATCCCAATTACAAGGTAATTTTTTAAAGAATTGGTCCCAAGTAAATGGCCAGTATTTTGCAGTTAGATAGTTGACATCATCCTCAGATATTATGCAATATTTTGAAGAATTTGAGTCATACCAGTCAATGATAACCTGAAGTTGATTTAAAAGAGTACAGATCCTAGGGAGTTCATTTATTATCTTTGGAGAAACTTTAGATCTCCACTTATAAAAATTGTGAAGTGCATATCTTTCCGCAGAAATCCTGGTAAAATTGTTTATTCCCAACAATTTAAATTGATCTTCAGTGTATTTTTTCCTATCCAATCTTTTATCTAGATTCAAGTAAAATATTTGAGGAATATTTTTAAACTTGAATCTCAAACTATTCGCCTGAGTGAGAGTGTCCATAAACACTTCTTGTATCAAAATCCGTATATCGTAGAGGAATATTTAAAGCCTCCCTCTTTTGATTATTGAGAGTAAATAACTCTTTGACTCCATATTTGGAAGACTCTTCTTTCCACCACTTTACAACGGCAAAATCCGACTTCCTAGCCATCATGTTAACCTTACCTTCATAACAATCGCTACCAAATTTTGAGTTTGTTATGAAAATTGGAAAAGTATAAGTCACACCAACTTCAAATGGAACAAAATCTGGAGACTGGCAATGATACTCTGGCCAGTTTCCCCCATATCCATAGTTATCATAAAAAGTGAACTTACCATCAATATAATGCATATCAATCATTTTCTCAGCATATCTTCTATTAATTAAGTATGCGGTTGCACCGTGATTATTTCTGCTTCTTTTTGTAAGACCCATAGGCATCCATTGTCCGCCTATTACCTGCATTTGAACGCAGTCCCAGTTACAAGGCAAATTGTCAACAAAGTATTCCCAAGTAAACGGCCACAACTTTAAGACATCCATGTTCAAATCATCTTCAGCAATAATGCATGTCTCAGATATATTATCATCATACCAATCAATTATACTTTGAAGTTGATTGACTAAGATAGAAACATAACAGATATTATCCTTTCTGACATAAGTATTTGAACCAGAAACTGCTAGTTTATTTTTCCATTCATCATAATTGTGGGGACCATATCTATTAGCAGATACTCTAAGATAATCAGTTATCCCATACTTTTCAAAGTGGTTTTCCATCCATTCCTTTCTATCTATTCGGTCATCTAAATTTAGATACCTGATGTGAGGAAACCCCTTTAATTTTTCATGCAATTCACTCATGAATTCATCCTATTACTTGAAATTATTTATAGATTGGATCTAAGTTCTTTGTAAATTTTTTTATTCTTTTCGATAGAATTTTTACTAAATTCAATGTTATCAAATTTAGTTCCCAAAGATTCTACAATTTTAGGAGTTAAGATAAAATCATTTGGTTTTCCATACATGAAAAAATCTTCCAGAGTAAATTTATCTCTCAACTTTGTCCACCAAAGTCTAACTGCCATATCCGTGAAGTGTAGTGATGGAAAATCATCAACTCTTACAACATCATGTGAATAACTTCCTATAGTCGTGCTTTGAGTAAACAATGGCAAACAATATGTTTTACCAATATGTGACATAATATAGTCAATTGATATATTGGGGTGTCTCCATTTGTTTTTATTTAATAATCTATGAGTTCCCTTTTGAGTTTTGGTAAAATTCCCAACTCTCTTGGTAAAATCAAATTTACCATCATTCATAGTAACTCTTATTATTTTTTCTACATAATTTCTATTGAGAATACTTGATCCCATAGCATGTCCCGGGAGAATGGGATGTAAAAAACAAGGAATCTTATCATTATTTTCAAATGAAAGTTGCACACAATCCCAGTCAAAGGGAATATGATTCATGAGATATTGCCAGTCAAAGTGCCAATAATCAATATAACTCAGATCATAATCATCTTCCATTACTAAAATTTGATCTTCATCTGTAGTTTCTAACCAGTTTTTAAAGAATTCTAGATAAGAAAGAGTCATAGCACATTCAATTATATGTAATTTTGGTCTATCGGAAAGGGATATATCATTTAAAATTAATTTGTCTTTCCATTCATCAAAATTGTGATACTGATATTTTGACATGGAATATCTTTCATAGTTTGTAATTCCATACTTTGAATATTGATTTTCAGTATATTCCTTTCTATCAGGTCTCTCATCTAAATTAAAATAGTAAATTTTTGGAATACCTTTTAGTTTATCCATTATACAACTTTACGAAACTTTTTATCGACTGATAATACCAAGTCATTTGGTTTTCCATAGGTAAAAAATTCTTCAAGCGTATAATTATCTCTGAGATTTTTCCACCAATTGTGATATATTTCTTTTATATGTTGATAAAATTCACGTAAATCTTTTCGTTCAATGTCTATATCAAAAGAATTAAAATCTGGATTCAAATATATTAGAGGAATAGAATATCCTTTGCCATTCTTAGAAATAATATAATCTGGAACTAAACTCGGATTATCAGCCATCCTAGTCCATTTATAAGACCCCAACTTCTGATTAAAATTAAATTTACCCTCAATGTAGTGTAGTTTTATTAATTTACTAGCATATTGTCTATTGATCATCATTGGTCCTGTCCAACTTCTATCAATAGTTGGGTGTAGAAAACAAGGTATACCTATTCCATTCGAAACTTCGAATTGAATAACATCCCAATCATAGGGTATATTATTCATCAGGTATTCCCAGTCAAAATGCATATACTCCAACATGCTAAGATCATGATCATCCTCCATGAGGATCATAGTTTCATCATCAGTAGTTTCTAACCAAGTTTTTATACTATCCAATTGCGTCATCATTATACATATTTCCACAAGATCTCTTTGGTATCTTATCTCACCAAAGTCATGTGGAAAATAGTCTCTTAGATAGTTCCAGTCCGAATTAAAAATTACCAGATTTTTCCATTCATCATAATTTTTTGGAGTATATTTTGAACTGGAAACTCTTTGGTATTCGATCCCCCAATAGTCAAATTGGGATTCCATGTACTCTAGTCTATCTTTTCTGGAGTCAAGATTACGATAGTATACTTTTGGAATCCCCTTTAACTTATCATACATACCAAGTAATTATGGAATATCTAGTGCCTTTTGTGACAGGCATGATTTCATGGGGGAACATAAAGTTTGATGGAAATACGATAACAGATCCTTTACTTCCCTTGACCATCATTTCCCTATCAAAGAATGCAAATTCCCCACCACCATAGTCATCATTTACAAAGATTGAACAAGAAATGCTCCTCTGTTGTTGTACAAATGAATCGACATGTTGTGTATAGAATTGTCCCTCGTTATAACGAAGTAAATCGTATCCAGTGTCTATACTTGGAGCGAAATGTGGGTGTTCTTCTGAATATTTTTCAACAACTTTTAGAAGTTGACTGTGAATTTCAACATCTAAAAACTTTCTAATTTCAAAATTTCTATCAATTACTTCCGTATCTGAAAGGTGAACGACACTACAGTTCCTGACATTTTCATTAACTACACCCTCACCCACCATTGTACTATTCCATTCATTGGAATTTGAATACTCATTTAAGATTCTATCACAAAGATCGGGATCAATTATGTCGTTGTAAATTCTGATGTAATCTTGTAGTTGCCTAGTAGATTTATCTACATCCGTTTTAGCGAGTTCTTTCAAAGCAGGTTTATACTCTTCGATTGCCTTTTCAATAATTTCAGAAGTTTGAGGTTTTTCTTTTGCGTCGGGAGATCCAATCTTATCATCTCTGTTATCAAAATAAGCATAAGAACATTCACCACGACTTCTTACATAATGTAAGAAAACTTGAGAATAATAATTTCCTTTATACTCATCTCTCCAGTGAGGAGCAATCCTACCTAGGTAGAGCATTGCATCTCCGGGATTAAGACTGACAAACTTTTTTTCTTTTTGGGGTGTCTCAATCCAGATAGGCCATGGATAGTCTCCATCTAGATGCAATGTAAGGGAAATCTCACACGCATCTCTGTCAGTATGTTTTTCTAAAACAGATCCTTCTTTATAAACTCTTGCATAAGAATATGTTGGAAGAACAGTTTCTTCCAACAGAGTGGAAACTTCGGGAGTCTTCTCACAAAGCAATTCTAAGAAAGATACATGATTGTAAATTGAATGAGAATTTGGAGCTTGACTATCACCAGGAAACTCATTATTTTCACAATGGTTTTTAAATTCATCTGCAAGAATTTTAGCCCTTGCAGATGATATAAAATTGGGAATTACTAAGTAATTATTTTCAATTAATGTAGAGTTCATAGGTTAATTATAAAATAAAAATTTATCAGAGGTCAGCTAGTAGTCTTTCTAAATCTTCTTCGAGTTTAAGAGCTGAATATTCTTCTTCATCACTAGACATTACTTCTTGCATTTCGGATTCAATATGTTGATAATCTTCTTCTACGGAAGTCATTTGATCCTCGATCTCTTGAAGAGCAGCAGCAGTTTCTCTTTCTAGAGCTTCATATGCTTCTCTAATTCTAGCCTCTTCTTCTTCCTGTAATCTGATAACTTCTGCCTCTGCTGCAGCAATTCTTTCCTGTTCTGCAACTTTTGCAGACTCCCATATTCCTATAGCTTGTTCATATACTCCTAAACTATCGACAAAATGATTGGGTACTGGTTTTTTAAATTCTACCTCACCATATGGAGCATCTCTAAAATCTGGACCATATTCACCATCCTCGTTGGGATTTCCGTACCATTGGAAAGCATGAAATCTTCCATAAGTTGTTCTGTCGTAACCTTCTATCCAACTAAGATCATCAGTAAACGATAGGTCTGCGTGATAGTCTTCTCTGTCAATGATAATGATATCATCATCCTTGATTATCGTTAAGTTCATCGTTGGAGTCTCCTTCTAAAATGTTTGTATTAGTTGTTAGTGGATGTACATTTACCGGAAGAACTGATTGTTCTGCAAGTCCTTGAATATATAGGTTCCTATTCTCTTCATTGGCTTTTACAACTTCATTTCGGAATGATTCAACTGCAGAACTTGTAGATCTTTGTTGTTGAGAATTCTCAATGGTTAAAATTGGCATCCAACTCACAGCACAACCCCACTCATCAATATCTTCTCCAGTATTTGGATTCATTCCTCGAACCCGCATAAACCAGGAACATTTCAAACCAACACAATCCTTCCTAATAAGAGGACAAAATTTACCTTGTTCAAGTTTCATAAAAAAAAGTTAGTTATAGATATAGTAACACAAATTAAGAAAAAGAGCAATAGATTACATCAATATATTGAACTGCAAAATTTAATGATGAAGAGACGGGACCATTAGCAGCATTTGCTGTGAGGGGGTGGGAGTGTCCTCCACCATTGCCAATACTCCCAGTATTGGTGAGTCCCTCATCAACTCTAGCAGTTCCCCCATTAGAGCTAGAAACAGAATTTGCAGTAGAGTTAGTTGATGCTGGGTGACTATGAGCGGGAATCTGATTTGCCGATAAAGTTGTAGGTCCACCACTCAATCCATTAATAGTAACAGGACAATTAGCACTGAATGATCTAGTTGTTGCCATTATAGTAGTAAAAGCACTATTTCCTCCCGTTCCACCAGCAGCTCCACTTACAACTCTTAACGCTCTATTATTGTTAGCTGCTACTTGAGACCATCCAGTTGGAGCACTAGCTTGAAAGAATATAACCCTACTGCTTTGCGGGAATATTCCATACTTACTATCCAAAGTAGTACTGTCACTAAACTGAAGACCAGTTGTTGTTAATACTGCTGCCATTTTATTAGTACTTTTTTATATTTAGTTGAAACTGCAGATGTTGCAGTCCACATACTGAATTCTCATATCCAATGGACAACTCGCAGGACCAGATGCTGATGTATAACCAGCTGGATGGTTATGAGCTGCGCCACCGCCAGCTGGCGATGGATTGTTTCCAGTTGCAGGACCAGGGTTAGCACCAGTTTGAGTTCCAGCACTTGGACTAGGACTTGATCTGGCTCCATTGCCACCAGCATTTATAGGATGACTATGTGGTGGCATAGTGTTTATGGTAATTGTCGTATTTCCCATAGAGAATCCGTTGATACTAACGGGAACATTAGCATTTATGGTTCTACTAGCAAATGCCGCAGTAAATGTGTTAGTACCTCCAGTGCTTCCTCCATTTGTCGAAGCACTGACAACTCTTAAAGCCTTATTATTTTGAGAAACTCTAGTCCATCCAGTTGGAGCAGTGCTTTGAATGAAAAGCATTGGCGAATTTGTCTGGGGTATTATTCCATACTTACTGTTTAATATGTTTGTGGCACTAAATTCAATTCCACTTGCAGTTAGTTTCGCCATATCTTATCTCTACTATAGTTTTATTTATCAACCACTAAACTGACAGACTATAACGTCGCAATACTGAACTCTCATATCAAGAGAACTGCTGAAGGGACCATTTGCAGTATAGGGCACTGGATGAGTGTGAGACCCACCATTTCCATAAGTAGCGGTTGAGTTGCCAGGATTGACAACTGTTACATTAGCTCCAGGCCCCGAAGGAATGTTAGCGTTTGAATTATTTGTTGGATGACTATGAGGTGGAATTTGATTTGTATCTAGAGTTACGGGACCTGCAGCAAAAGTAATAGTAACAGGAACATTAACACTGACAGGTCTCGTAGTTAGAGCAGCGGTAAAAGAATTTGTTCCGCCGGATCCACCACCCGTTCCAGATACCACTCTCAACATCTTATTGTTTTGTGCTACTGTAGTCCATCCAGTCGGAGCAGTTGATCTAAAGAAAAAACTTCTTGTACCACTCGGAAAAGAAAAACTCGATCTGCCACTGGCAGATGTTCCATCGCTAAAATTTATTCCAGTAGATGTTAGTACAGCAGCCATTTTATATAATTAAATATTATTTCTCTGAATATTTATACGTACCTGGTGTATAACCACCCAGTACACAGATATTTTACAACTCCTTTTGGTGGCATAATTCCTCTGTGAACAAAATCCCAAGTTGCTGGGAAAAAGATTAATTTGCCCTCTTCTGGTTTAATTTTTTGACCATCAATAAGAAACTCTGTCTCTCCTCCAGGTCCGTCTACAGTATTTAAATACCAGATAAAAGTTATTTGTCTATCACCATTTTCGTCCTTACAAAAGTCATGGTGCCAATGATAGAATCCTTCTCCACCTATAGTTCTTTGTATTTGATATCCAGTGTCAGAAACATCACCAATATCAGTATAGAGATTATCAGAAAGATATTTTCTATACTCAATTAGTCCATTTGTCAAAGATTCATAAAAAATTTGATCTTCATATTCCCATCCAGGTAACCCCGATATCTGAATGTCTGTAGATTTTTTAACGTCGGTATGAAAACCACCAAGGGTTCTTCCTGCACACTTTCTCAAATCTCGTTCAAACCTATAGATGGTTTTTTTACAAAATTCACTATCAAGTGCATTTTGCTTTTCCCATACGAACTTACTCATTCTCTATTCTGTTTCCAAGTCTTACGAACCCTCTTCAGTTCTTTAAGTTCCAGTTTAATGTTTTGATAGGCAGTCTCACTGTCAATCTTATCTGCCATTTCCATAGCAATGATTACATCAACTCTTGTACCAAAGTGTTTTAGAGCAGTCTCAAAACAATCCAAGTCTTCATACATCGGTCTTATTCTCCGCTAGAATATCTATGCGAGCATCTAATGAGTTCCAACATTCATAGAGTGCATTAGATTGTCCTACATTTTCTTCCTCAAGAACACTTACACGATCTTCGAGTTCTTGAATTTTTTTCTCCAAAACTTCAAGTGGAGATGGTTCTTGTATTCCCCACTTTTGAAAAAACCAATAAGGATTTTGTTTCATAGTACATTCACCGACTTCAAGTAATTTCTATAAGCCATAAATCTACGGAGGGAGGGTTGTCCCGGAATAGGACCTAGACTTTCGCAGATTTCACAATAACATATCCAATCATGCCACGGAGTCGTCGGGTCCAGTGCCGGATGTGTAGTCTGTTGTGTGTAGTTTTTCAATGAGTCGAATAAGTTCTGGAGTTTCATCCCATTCCCATACCTGATTATGTGTTGGATCTTTTTTTTCTATCGTATAAGTTCTTTTTGTCATTTTAAGATTCCTCCTTTGTAATTTTTGATCTTAAATGTTTTTCAGCAATTTCTTTTTTCAAAAGAATATAATAAAGTTTATATGCGGGAAACTCATTGTCAGGTCCTAGGGAAAGATTTACTGCGTATTTCCACAAACTTCTCAATTTATCATCAGAGATATAAAGTTTATCTAATGGTAATTTTTCTGACATAATTTTATATTTTACTGTTGAATTTTAGTATATATTATACATTTTGTCAACAGTTTTTAACTGAAACAAAATACACAATACCAGAATAAAAGTCTTTAAATCCTGGACTACTTGGTATAAGTGGAAATCTTTGGGCTTTTAGAATATTTCTACATACAGGTATTTTATACGTGTCATTATATTCATAATCACTTTTAATTTCTGTATAGTATTCACCCACATGATCTATAATCTTTTTGGTAGAAATTATTTGAAACGCTTCTTTGTCTGATGATGCTATGAGATTTATGACGCCAGTGTATTCTGGAACCCAGTAATCAATTATATACAAAAATTTCATAATTCTCTCCACTCAGATGGATGTGGAGCTAATTGCAATTGCATTGCTCCATTACGATTAGAAGTTAATCGGACATCCCCACCAATTGCAAGTCTTTCACCCACTCTCCTAACAGTTCTCCTAGTAAAATGATAAAATTTACTGGGCACTATAATGACTTCACCCTCTTCAGGTTGATGGAAATGATACTTAGTATTGTATTTGTTCCACTCTGTCATAATATTGTTAGCTCTAGCAAGTTCCAATACAGCGTCAGGGTCATTTTGATTCCCGACACAATTTTCTAAACCAAATTTATCTGAAGTTTCATTTGCGCTAACATAATATACAAATACTAATTCGGAGTGATTGTGCCAATGCGGATGAACCGCATCTGGAACGTGAAGATCGTATCTGTTTTCATTTACATCAAAAACTTCTTCAGAATCTGGTGATTTATAATCTGCCCAGCATTTAACAACATGGTACGATAACTTTGTAAAATCAACTCCTAAAACTGACATGTATTGATTCAAATTCTCTTTCAATGAATCAAACAACATTGTGTATTTTTCTTCGGTGTGAAGAGAAATTAATGGATTTTTTTTCTTAATACAATTTGTATTATAATGTTTGACATCATCAAAATATAACTCTTTAAATTTATCATGACAACTGACTTTCCCCTTATAAAAAGCTAAAGGAAAAATATCAGTAACTTCATACGTTTCGTTGGTCTTTTGATTGAATTCCATACCAAACCTCATCATCTAACCAATACTTATCTACGTATTTAACGTACTTCTTATTGGGATCTTCAGTGATAAACTTAAAGACATCAGGATTATCATAATCAACGGGGAAATCTAGAAGTTGACTGACCCACTTCAAGTAATAGTTTTTGTGTAAAAAGAAAGCTTCATTGTCTAAGAAGTGGACTTTGAATCCATTCCCAATGATCTCATTCTGATAGTAGTGCATTGCAACTGGTAGAGTTACTTCACCACGAACTCTCTTTTGTTGTTCCGAGTTAATGTTTTGATCCCGTACAATAATACAGATCTGAACTTCAATCCCCAAAGATTGAGCCTTCTCTGCAAACTCTCTGATCTTTGGAATATATCTTACTCCATCATAGAAGAATGGGCAACTTACATTTGCCAACCAGTAATCATAACTTTCAAAGTCTTTCTCGGATAATTCTTCAGGATTTACCCAGTACTTAGCAAAGTATTCTTCATCACTAGGAACCCAATACTTATCTAAAAGACTCTTCCACCCACCAACTTTAGGATGAGTGCTGAATACTCTACTGAAGAAATGATTTCCAGATCCTTGTGGACCAGTAATGATTACAAGTTTTTTCATATAGATTTAAGAGGTTTACCCGTCTTGTTGCAGTTATCCAAAAAGTATTCATCAACGCGATGGATATACTTATCATTAGGATCACTCTCTAAGATCTCATCTACCCGAGAATCCCACCAAGCAATAGGAATACCAACATTCAAACTCTGCAAGTAGTGTCTCTTGTAGAGGTACAACAACTCATAACTTAAGAAGATTGGATCACGAAACTGAAAAAGTTGTTTCATGAATAGAGGCAAAGTACTCTCCCTCCTAAGACGATCTTGTTGATGTCTAAGAATATTTTGATCTCTACCAATCACCAATATTTGCGTTTTAATGCCAAGTTTCTCCACTTCGTTGGCGAATAACATGATATTTGGTTCCCATTTCTTCTCTTGAATACCAAGAGGAACACTAATACTAGTAAAGAAATACTCGTGGGTAGACCAATCAAAATCTTTTAGTTTTGAAGGATCCTTCCAGTGTTCGCAGAATGGTTCTGCGAATCTATGAGCTTCCCAGTAATTATCAAGAAGAGTTTTCCACCCGAATACTTCTGGGTGTAGAGAAAATATCTTAGACCAAAGATGATTACCGGATCCTTGCGGACCGGTAAGTATAACCATGTTTTTCATTACAAAAATAAATTCAGATCAGACAGCGATAGCAGTGTTCTTGTTGCTGATCTCAAGAAGATCCACACGCATTTGTTCTACCATTGCAAGAATGCGTTCCTGAACGTCTGCAGCACCTTCTACTAGTTTCTCTAGTTTCCAAGCACCAATATTGGAGTGGAAACCTTCGTCCTTAGCGATTGCGGCATAACGTGAAGAGATGAACTCATCTTCAACACACTCAGCCATTTCATGCCATACCGCCTCTGCACGACCCTCTGCGACGAGTTGGTACGCAGCAAGGGCAGCAGGGTCAGAAGATGCCTCATACTTGTCTAGGAGGGTGGCACCCTTAGCCTGAGGTGCAGCCTCTTCTGCAGCAAATGCAGCAGCAACATCTAGTTCTTCACCAGAGATGTGTTCAATTACTTCCTTAACCATACGGAAGTGTTTTGCTTCGTCTTGTGCTTGTTTGGTGAGAAGTTCCAACTCGGTTACATCCATGGATGCAGGAGCAGCAGCGATCTCTGCAGAGATTGCTTTCATGTTCGATGCTTCATTAACCATACGTCCACGAAAGTGTTCTACCATATGCTCCTTGCTTGGGTTAGAAGCGAAGAAACGACGAACATTTTCACGGGACTGGGCAAAGAGTTCTGTGTTGCCCTCTCTAATTTTAGATACGAATTCTTTTCCAGTTAACATGCTACTCATCACCTATTTGTATAATGGTTTAGTTATTTATGTTCTTTTAAAATATTGTAAGTACATCGATATAAAGCTTTCATCCAGGACCTATAACATTTTTTAGTGGACTCTTCATCAAAGTCACCTAGGTCTAGAGCAACATAAAAACTTTTCATATTAGAAAGAAATTCTTGTTCATCTAGATACCAATTAACATCCCAAAAGTATACTTGTTTCTTAGTACTCAATTTACAATAAGAATAAACTTGAGGCAAATTAGATTTCTTATCACTAAATATCGTCTTCAAATTATTCCTAACTTTTGAAGACAACTTATAATAATTGGTTATATTAATTTTACTTTCGTTTAAGATATTATGTAAATTAATTTCCCTAGTATTTCTCGCTGATCTCTTCCATTGCAAATTTACTACATCACTTTCACTTAATTTTAAAACTTTATGTAATAATATCTGGTTTCCATTTTCATCAACATCGTAATATCCATTGGAAGATTTCCAAGAAGCAACACATTTTCGAAGTCCAACAAATAAAGAAATATTTTTGAATAATATAACACTATTTGAATTACTCCAAAAATTCCACAATGTTTTTACATTACGATCTTCTTCAATATGAGACAAAATAAAAGACTTTGATAAAGACTCATGAGAAATATTAACATCATTCCAATATTTTTTCTCAGAATCATAGGATGAACATAAGAAATTACATTTATCTTCTATTGTGGGATAAGAAGGAATAAAAACTTTATCACTTAATGACAAACAATTTCCAAAAAAATGTCCTCCAGATTTATAAGGAAAAGATATTAAAGTAATATCTTCTTTCTCTCTATCTACGAGTTGTTTTGAGCTGTTTTCACTGAGATACTTACGTACTGTCTCGAAACCATACTTATGAATAGATTCCAATATTTTTGAATTTATTTTTGTTTGATATATTTTATTATTTTTTGGCATACGCCAACCAACTGACCATGTTTTTTCATCATTAAAAATGTCTGGATTATAATCTATTATTCCATAGTTAGTCATATTTCACCTAAACAAAGTTACAAGGATATCCGAAAATGTATTAGTTACTTCAACTTTTTGGTGAAATTTTTCTTCAATCCATTCTGAAGTAAAGTATTCCCACTTACATTTATTCAACCTACCGAATTCCAAGATAGAAGAATTTTGTTTCATGATCTCACACAACATCATGTTACTATCTTTATAGGCAGAGTAATTTGGATACTTAATTTGGAATCCACCTACTTCATGCCACCAGGCATAACTAGACATATCTGGGCGATATACCATCATAATCCAATCATCAGGAAACCACTTGCGTATGTTACCTAGATAATATGACCACTCATGACTCTTCACGAGTTTGCATCCATCTGGTTTAGTCCATGCTTGATCAATATAATCTGCATCTAGAATCGTATCAAACTCCATCTGTGGTCCAAAGTATGCACCTTTGTGTCCAGTATAACTATGATGATCGTATTCACGCTCAGGTGTGCGGTCAGAGGTATTCATACCATACATCTTTTCTAATGTCTGGGCGATACCACTCCAACGGGATCCAGGAACTCCAGTAAAAAATATCCTATTAGGCAATTTCATGAATCAAGAACAATTGAATGAGTACTTTGCACACAAATGGAAGAGTAACCTATCACAATATTTTTATTGTGGTTGGAACTTAATTGATAATATTTGTGATGATGAATGGGTTTTGGATGTAGGTTGTGGACCAAATCCATTTAAAGGAAAAATAAAGAACTTGATCGGTATAGATCCTGCATATGATGAAGCAGATTACAAAGTAACAATAGAAGAATTTAAAACTGAACAGAAGTTTGATGTTGCTTTCTGTCTAGGAAGTTTAAACTTCGGATCACACGATAAAATTATATCAGAAATAAGTTGTGTAGTAAACCTACTGAAACCAGATGCACGAATATACTGGAGATCCAATCCAGGCAGAAAAGATCATAGACACAAAGACTGTAAACAAATAGATTTTTTCCCATGGACATTTGAACATCACAAAGAGTTTTCAAAACAATTTGGATTTGAGTGCGTAGATCTAAGGTGGGACAGTAATCATAGAATTTACGCAGAATGGTGCAGAACTACTTAACGAAATACATATGTCTGCGATACATTTCACCAGGGCAATTTTCCAAGTGTTCAATCTCCTCCTCTGGTAAGAAATTTACTCCACCAAGAAGTTTAGCGCCAATAAAAATCTCTGCAGACTTCTCACACATTAGAGTAGCAGCAGCACAATCTTTCTGGTAGGGTGATGCTGTAATAATGCCATGGTTTTCTAAGAGAACTAACTTAGGAAAGTATCCATGTACATCAACAAAAGCACCAACATGTTCTTCTACATTTGCAAGAAGTCTGGCACCAGGAGGTGCATAAGGAACTAAACAAGAGATGACACCATTTCTTACAATTTGATCTGGGAACCAACGATTGATAGCAAACTCATGAACTGCTGGTGAACAAAGAATCTGTGTAGTCTTT
>Ga0099849_1000329_pt1 | contig 21667 bp, 10 predicted proteins | sample CB_VirMetaG_4_FD_78177 | JGI IMG/M metagenome (GOLD analysis project Ga0099849, IMG submission 78177) | Freshwater to marine saline gradient viral communities from Chesapeake Bay - CB_1508_1M Viral MetaG | ecosystem: Environmental > Aquatic > Marine > Coastal | place: USA: Chesapeake Bay... | reverse complement strand
TATAACTTCAAACACAACAGTTGATACTCCTACTGTATTCCCTTCACCTTTAGAAGTTGAAAGACCATTTACATTGTTAGCAACTGAAAATGGAGTTATTATTGTTGATGCCGATGCTATTCCAGACAACTCTATTTTCTACGTTGTAGTTCTTGATTATAATAGGATTCAACTTTCGGAAACATACTACAATGCAACTAAGGCATCGCCAACAGTTGTTGACATGATTTCCAATACATTTGGTGCTCTTGCTCCAATCAATCCTCCAGTTGCACTGATAAGAAATCAGACGGTAGACTTTGATTTATCGGATTCTTCACTCTCATACAGAAGAGGATCTACTGATTATCCCGCTTTTGAGTTTAATCTTTATACCGATTCAAACTTTAAAAATAAGTTTTTCTCAAGTGGAACATCCTCTAACTTTGAAGTAACTAGAACAGGAGTAGTTGGAACTTCAGGAGCAAAAGTTTCTGTTCTTGTTTCTGATAATCTTCCAAAGAATCTATATTATAAACTTGATCCAGTTGATACGATCAACACTCCAGAGGATAAACTGCAGATTTTAGTTGATGATGAAAATGTTCCAAACAATAATGCTATTATTGTCACAACAAGTGGATATAGTGGAAATCATAGAATAACTGGAGTAGGAGTAACTTCTATTCAATATAATGTTCTCTTAAAACCAGAAAGAGACAGTTATAATACATCTGAAGCAGTGATGAAATATGACACTGCTTCTAGAAGAGCTATTGGAGCAATCAAAGAACTTTCTGTAAGAAGTGGTGGAAAGGGATATGAACTTCTTCCTGCAATCACAAGCATTGCATCTACTTGGGGAAGAAGTGCAATATTAGAGGCATCTTCGTCAAGTATTGGTAGAATCAAAAGTTATTGTATTAATGATATTGGATTTGATTATCCATCAGACTTCACATTAAGACCAACTGTTGGAGTACCTCAAGTATTAAAACTTGAACCATTAACCTCTATTGAAAAAATTGGTATTACTTCAACTGGAATCGGTTATGCTATTGCACCAAATCTGATTTTCATTGACGGAAACACTGGTAGAGAAGTTGATGTAGATCTAAGTTATAATATTGGTGATTCTTTTGTAACCATTAACAAGAATAGCACAGAAATCTACAATACTGCTCCTGTTATTATTCCAGTTAATAACACTAATGGAGTTGGAATTAGCTCTATCACATATGATAGTGGTAAGAAAAATGTTCAAATCATTCTGAAAACTGTTGGGTATAGTACAGCGACTGCATTCCCATTTGAAGTTGGTGATAGAGTTTATGTAGAAAACGTAAGTGTTGGAGTGGGAAGCACAGGTAAGGGATTCAACTCCGTTAACTATAGATATAAGTTATTCACAATCACAGAAACTGATCCAAACATTGGTGGAGCAAATCCAACTATCACTTATAGTCTTGATGGTGACTTAACTGATGGAAGAGTTCCAGGATCGTTTGATGTTGCCAATTCTTCTGGTAGAGTCATTCCTGAAAAATACTTCCCAATCTTTGCAGTTACTCTTAAAAAGAATACTTTTATTGAGGGTGAAACTGTCATTAGTGGCAATAAAGAAGGTATAGTTGAAAGTTGGAACTTTAGAGGAGATGATCTGAACATTAGAGTTACCTCAGATGATTCCTTTGAGGTTGGAGATACTGTAAGGGGTTTAACTAGCGGATCTGTAGCATCTATTGAAAGAAGTAAGTCTTATGACGCAAGTTATGTTACAAATGCAACTAGTATCGTTGAAAATGGATTCAATAAAGATACTGGTGTTTTAAATCTTGATATTCAGAGATTGCATGATAATGACTACTATCAATATTTCTCATACTCTGTAAAATCGGAGATTGAAATTGAAAGATGGAACAATCCTGTAAGTTCTCTTGATCATACTGCTGGATTTAAAAAGTTTAGCGATCTTCAAGTTGTTTCAGCTGGTGCTACAGATAGTAGCGGCAATACTGGTATTGCTACAGATCAAAATGATGGAGACTTCTTAGGTATTGCTAATATTGATCAACTTATTGATCTTAACTGTGTTAATGATTTTGATTTAGCAACAGAAAATAATATTTTCATTGATGGAAATGTTCGTTCTGATGAGATTATTTTAAAGAGTAGAGATATCCAGGATTATCTGGAGTCGATTGGCAACAGAGTTTTGATGATTGATGACATTAGTGATCAATTTAATGATAGACCAAGACCAACGAGATACTCAGTTATTGATGAGTTCCCACTCACAAGTTTCCGTGCAAGAAAGTATCTTCTTTTCGTTCGTGACAGAAGATTTACAGAAACTAGAGAAAACATCTTTGTTTCGGTTCTTCATGACAATCAGTTTGGTTATCTCAACCAGTATGCTCGGGTTGAAACTGTTGAGGACATGGGTTATTTCGACTTTGATGTTCTCAATGGAAATGGAAGACTTCTTTTCTATCCAGAAAAGTTTAGAGTCAATAACTTTGATATTACTTTTACCGCATACGGATTAAAAGACGGCATTTCTGGGGTTGGTGCAACTGCACTTGGAAATGTTGCCGATGTTAGAACTACATCTGTAGGTATTGAAACTGGTAAAGTGACACCTATTGTTTCTATTGCAAATACCTATAGAGCATCTAAACTCTTAATTGAAATCACAACCGATGATCAGCGTTATGAGTTTGATGAGTTTACTATTATTCATAGCGGAAATGGAACTTGTGGTGATATTGATGCTGTTGAATATGCACAGTTAACCTCGCATTCTCGTGACGATGCTAGTAGCGTAGGTCTTGGTACTTACAGCGTCATTTGTGGTGCTGGAAATACTCTTTCTTATGATGTTGGACTTAGCACCGCACTATTCACAACTTTAACAGGATTTGCTACAGCACCTAATGGTACTGGTATCGGGGATAATGGTGGATTTGCTATTGGACCACACCTAAAAGTTGCTGGAAATACTGGACTTGGAACAGACAAGAGAATCGCTATTACAACTCCACTTGATACTCAAACTCTAGACACTTTTGTTTTAACTGGAGTTGCTGGTGATGATAGCAACGGTGGCGAAGAGCCAATGGATGCTTTTGGAAGAAATGAATCACTCGTACTTAACTATAGTGTTGATGGTGGATCAACATTTATTGGTATTGGGACAATCATCGGTCCAGGTGATGTTTCTGCTCCATTAAGAACTTACACACTTCCTCTTCCAAGTGCTGCTAGAACGTCTTCAACGATATTCCAACTTGAGCAACCAACTTCTGATGGATCACCATTTGATGAGTTTGGTATTACTCACATTGGATTTACAAACTCAGGTATTGTTGCATTCCCACCAACTGGAGACATTGTAGTTAACTTCCATCCATATCCTGGAGTTGCTGCTACTGTTGATATCTTAAGAGTTTCTATCGCTGATACAACGGCAACTGGTATTGGAACTACAACTCTCAATGCTGCAATCATTGATTCTCATTATACATCTATTGCATCAACAGATTCTCCTGTTGCAAATACCATCGCCACTTATGATGCTACTGTTTATAACGGTGGATATTACATTGTAACTGTAGAAGACTTAACCAATGGTTGGTCTCAAGTTTCTGAATTGATGGTTGCAAATAATGAAGAGTTTAATAATATCACCGAATTTGGTGAGATTATTACTATGGTCACTCTTGGCGAGTTTGGTGTTAGAAGATCTGGAAATGAAGTTCAAGTTACTTTTGAACCAAATCCAGATGCTGACATGGAAGTTAGAGTCTTCCAGAATGCAATGCGTTTGGTTGATCCTCTGAATGGAGTTACAAAGATTGATATGAACAATGGCACCGTTGAAACAGGTGCTGCTGAATACTTTGGAACCGAAAATGATATTAAGAGATCATTTGAGTTAACTCATCAAAGTCGCCCAATCTTCAGAAGAGTATTTGATCCAACTTCTGCAGGTATTGTAAGCATCACTGATAATACGATCAGAATCCCACAAAACTTCTTTGTAACTGGCGAAGAGGTCCAATATACTGCAGCAGATAGATTTGCTCAACCATCTCCTATCGGCATTGCAACAACTACCATTGCAGGTGTTTCTACTGACAAACTTCCATCAACTCTTTATATTGTAAAAGTTGATGAGATTAATATCCAAGTGTCAGCAAGTGCTTCTGAAGCACTTGCAGTTCCCCCAACAGTTCTTGATATTACTTCTGTTGGTTTCGGAACAATTCATAGACTTGATGCTAAGAAGCAAAACACTAAAGCATTAGTGACTATTGATAATATGATTCAATCTCCAGTTGCAGGAACTGGAGTTACTGTTGGTCTTGTTACTACTGTTCAACCAACAACAGATAGAATCACTCTCACTGGTATTACTTCTATTTTTGCAGGCGATCTCCTGAAGGTCAATGATGAAATTATGAGAGTTTCAACGGTAGGAGTTGGAACTACTAATGTTCTGATTGTCAATCGACCATGGATGGGAACTGGATTAGGAACCCATCAGGCAGGATCTCAAGTCACTAAGATTGTTGGTAACTACAACATTCTTGATAATCAACTTCATTTTGCTTCTGCTCCATATGGTGCATATCCATTAAGCACAACTAGTGGACCAGTTGATGAAAGAGATTGGACTGGAGTTACTACTCATAGCACATTTAGTGGCAGAGTCTTCACAAGAACTTCTCAAGCAGGAAGTGATCTTGAACCATACACCTACAATACAATCTTTGATGATATTTCTGAAGGATTTAATGGTATTACAACTGCGTTTGTATTGAAATCTGATGGAAATAACGTTACTAATGTTGCAGAAGATAATGGCATTATTCTTATCAGGGACATTTATCAAGGTCCAAGAAGAGCAGATGATGTTGTTGTAATCGGCGGTGATTATGAACTAGTTGAAGGATCTGGCATCACAACAGCAATTTTCCAAGGAGTGGATATCGGAGTTAAGTATGACAATAACACTAATGAAATCCCTCGTGGTGGTCTGATTGTTGCTGTTGGATCAACACAAAGTCGTGGATATCAACCACTGATTGGTGCTGGAGCAACTGCTTTAGTTTCTGCAGGTGGATCGATTACAGCAATTTCCATTGGCAACACTGGTGCTGGATACAGAGAGTGGTATCAAACAGAGGTATTGGTTCGTGCATATAATCCAGTAACGGGAACTTCTTCAACGATTGGTGTTGCAAATGCTTTTGATGGTCATATCATTTCAACAAGATTAGATAATCCTGGAACAGGTTACACAACAACTAATCTACCAATCATAACCATTGATAAACCAGCAGGATACTCAGGTATACCAATGGTATACTCACAAGATTATCCAAACAATAGTGGTGTTGGAACTGGTCTTGTAGTTGATGTTATTGTTGGTCAAGGATCAACTGTTATTGACTTTAATGTAGTTAACTATGGATTTGGGTATCGACAGGGAGATATTCTCACAATCCCAAGAAGTGGTATTGGTAGTATTCCTCATGATAGTGGCATTGGTCACATTGAGTTTACTCTTACAGTCCAGAAAACTTACAAAGATGAGTTTAGTGGATGGTCTCTTGGCAACTTCCAGAGATTTGATGATATTAGCAATCTCTTTAATGGTTTTAGAACGGAGTTCCCTCTACTTCTGAATGGAGTTAGAACATCTATTCGTGCTAAGACTGGTTCTCTACTTGATGTTCAAGCGTCTCTGTTAGTCTTCATTAATGACATTTTACAAGTTCCTGGTGAGGGTTACATATTCAACGGTGGTTCAACAATCACATTTACAGAGGCACCTCTTGGATACAACGCAGATGATCCATACAATGGAGACACTGTTAAGATTATATTCTATAGAGGAACTAAAGACGTTGATGTTGTTCTTGTAGATATTCTTGAAACTATTAAACCTGGTGACACAGTTGAACTTTATGATGATTTCCCTGTATATGATGAAGATCCAAGACTCGTTGTTGATATTACAGCAACTGATACCTTAGAAACTAATGTTTATCCAGGTCCAGGTATATCAACTAACTTGTCATATGAAAGAGCACTTCAGTGGTGCAGACAAACAGAAGACAAAATTATTAATGATCAAAAAGTTGCAAAAGATAGAGAAATCTATAAAGCACTTATTAACCCCGCATCTGCAATACTTCAAGATGTTGGTGTTGGTGATACCACAATCTATGTTGAAAGTGTTAGAACATTCTTTGATAGTGTCAAAGAAAACGCTCCAAACCTCATTAGGAACACTCTTGAAATAATCTCACAAGATTCTGTTTGTGCAGCTGCAGCAACTGCCATTGTTTCTGCTGCTGGAACGATTTCATCTATTGTATTAACAGATCCCATTACTGGAATCGCAACCACAAGTGCAGGTGGATCTGGTTACCTCTCTGCACCAGATGTATCTATTTCTTTACCCATAGGAATAGGAACAACTGGTAAAGCAACTGCAGTTGCAAACATTAGTAATGGTATGGTAACAAGTTTTACTATTACTAATCCTGGATATGGATACACATTTACAAATGTTCCATATGTAATGATATCTCAACCAGATGCTCATAAAGAGAGTTTGGTTGGTAAAGGATATAAAGGCGACTTTGGTATTATTGTTGGTATTGCTACAACAACAATCGTAGGAACAGCAACAACTGGTGTTAAAGGATTGGTTCTTAATCTTGATATTGAAGAAGATTCCTTCTTACGCAATCCAGACTATGTTGGTGCTGCTATAAGTGAAACAACTATTGAAGTAGGTGACTATTTTGCAATCAATAACTCCAACTTAGGTCTTGGAGTAACTGCACTTAGATATGCTGATGGGTCAGTTATTAGTTATGGATCAACTTTCTTTGATGGAATCTATCAAGTTGCTAACGTTGAATATGGATCATCTCTCGCAGGAACTTTGATTGAAGAAACTCGTTATGTAACAATCGATTATGAAATCTTTGATAGTCCTGTTGTTGTTGGTCCAAATGATCCAGATGGAACTGTAATCACTGGAAGCCCATATACATTCTCTATTACTGAAACTATAGATAGCCCAGTAGAGATTGAAGCAACTTCAACTGCAAGAATCTTGAGTGGTGTAACCCTTACAATTGATGATATTTCAAGAACTTCTCTTATTATTAATGATGCTGCAAGGGCGATCGTAGGAGAATCTGCTCCATCTAGAATCACAGTTCGTGTGGAAGATTATAATGGAGTTCAAACCCAATATCATCCAGGAAGTTATAATGGAAGATTCTATGGAGATTATAGTTGGGGTAAGATTGACATCCCAACAAGATCTTCAACAAGAAACTTTGTTGGGTATTCAACTGAAGGATATGTTGGACTTTCATCTTCACCATTTGTAAGAAGAAAGAATCCACTTAAGACCATCAACTATCTTTGATAAATAAGTAAAAAACCGTAAGAAATGGCTGCCATTATAACTGATCAACTGAGGATTTTGAATGCTAAGAACTTTGTTTCTTTAGCATCTTCAGATAAAAACTCATATTATTCCTTTGTTGGTTTACCAAATCCAACGGAGTTGTATTCTGATTGGGATACAACTCCTCCTGCACCAAAGGATGCTTTTGATCAGGAGAACTCTTATTGGGATACAATGATTGCTCTCAAAAAGATTGTTCCTGGCGATGTCAGACAGGTTATAAGAAAAATTGAGTGGACATCTGGAACTACTTATGACATGTATCGTCATGATATTACAAGAGATAATCCATCAAAACCATCTCAAGCACTGAGCATATATTCTGCAAACTATTATGTTGTAAACAGTGATTTCAGAGTTTATATTTGTTTGCAAAATGGAACCGATCCAGAGAATCCAAATGGAAGACCATCTCTTGACGAGCCAACATTCACTGATTTAGAACCAAGAGCAGCAGGTTCTAGTGGTGATGGATATGTTTGGAAATATCTGTATACTATCAAACCAAGCGATATTGCAAAGTTTGATACTATCAATTTTATGCCAGTCCCTAAGGATTGGGATACTGAAACCTCTACAGATGCTTGTGGAAATAATGTAGCATCAGTAAGAGAAAACGCAGCAACTAGCGGGCAGATCAAAATTTGTACGATTACAAACCGTGGAGTTGGTATCGGAACTGCAAACACAACATATACTAAGGTTCCCATTCGTGGTGATGGTAATGGCGCAGAATGCACCATTGTTGTAAATAATGATTCAAAAGTTGAATCAGTTACTGTTTCAAATGGTGGTTCTGGATATTCTTATGGAACAGTTGATACTGTTGCTGGAGGTTTGCCAACTGGAACATCTGCTCCATCGTTCGATGTTATTATTCCTCCTCAAGGAGGACATGGAGCAGACATCTATAGAGAACTTGGTGCATTCAGAGTATTAGTATACTCTAGAATCGAAAATGATACTCAAGATCCAGATTTTATTACAGGAAATCAAATTTCTAGAATAGGACTGGTTGAAAACCCATATGCATATGGAACCTCTTCAGTATTAACTAAATCAAAAGCAAGTGCTGTTGGCGCTATTAGACTTGGCATTGGGTATAGCACAGCAACATATCCTGCAGATTCTGTAATCTATCAGACTATTGGTACAGGTTCAACTGCTGTTGCTAGAGTTGTTTCATACGATAAAACAACTGGAGTGTTAAAATATTGGCAGGATAGAACGTTAGTAGGGTTTAATACAGATACTTCAGATCTACTTGAGTTTACAAAGAATACCACACCAAGATATGGTTATGATTTAAAGGAGTTTACAGCAACTCCTTCTAGTGGAGGTAATCTTCAGATTATTAGAGCTGGAGATTCTTCTGGAGTTGGAATAGATACTGTTTTTACAGGTTCTACCATCTCACTAAATAGTAAGACATACAACTTAGGTCAGGAATTTACCAGTGGATTGGCAAATCCAGAAGTTGCAAAACATACTGGCAACATTCTTTATGTTGATCACAGACCTGCGATTACAAGATCTCAAAATCAAAGAGAAGACATAAAAATAGTATTGCAATTCTAACGCATTATGCCACAGGAACTCAATCTTAACGTATCGCCATACTTTGACGATTTCAATAAAGACAAGGACTACTATAAAGTCCTATTTAAGCCTGGGTATCCTGTTCAGGCGAGAGAACTGACTGGCTTACAGTCAATCTTGCAGAACCAGATAGAACAGTTTGGTAATCACATTTTTAAGGAAGGATCAGTAGTTATTCCTGGTCAAATCAGTTATATTGATAACTATTATGCTGTAGAAATACAGTCAGAATATCTTGGTATTAATGTTTTAGCATATCTTAACTCTCTGGTAGGTAAAACTATTAGAGGAGAAAATACTGGAGTTCGTGCATCTGTTGTTGCAGTTTTAAGTTCAACTAACTCTGAAAGAGGAAATAATACACTTTATGTAAACTTCCTTGATTCTGATTATCTTACTGGTAGTTATCAAGCATTTGCAGATGATGAAGTTCTTCTGATTGAGGAAGGTCTGTTTGGTGCTAATGAGATTGCTGCAGGAAAATCTGTTATTGTTCAACCTGGTTCTGGATTTGCTGTAACTATTCCACTGAATGCAAACTCAGTTGGATCTGCAGTTTACTTGAATGAAGGAGTTTATTTTTTAAGAGGTTATTTTGTAAATGTCCCAGAGCAAACACTGATTCTTGATCAGTACGGAAACAATCCAAGTTACAGAGTTGGTCTGGAAGTAACCGAAGAGATTATAGACTCGGATGAGGATGAAACTTTAGTAGATAATGCTAAAGGATTCTCTAACTACGCTGCACCTGGTGCAGACAGACTTAAAATTACAGCAGATTTAGTAAAAGTTGATATCGGGCAAAATGATGTAGAAAACTTTGTTGAACTTCTTGAAATCAGAAATGGTATTTTAAGAAGCGTTGTTCAAAATCCAGAATACAATGTACTCAATGATGAGTTAGCAAAGAGAACATATAATGAGTCTGGAGATTACTACATTACTCAACCAACAGTCATTTCCAAAGAAACTCTCAATGATTTAAAAGGAAATGGTGGTATTTTTAATGCAGCAGAAGCAACATATAATAACAATACTCCAAGTGAAAACTTAGGAACATATCAAATATCTCCAACAAAAGCAGTTGTAAAAGGATATCCTGTAGAAACAATAAGCACAACTTTTGTAGATTTCCCCAAACCAAGAACTACAAAGTCTGTTTCTGCTCAAAATATTAGCTATGTAACTGGACCAACATATACTCTTAACAGAGTTTATGGATCTCCAACTATTGGGGTTGGGACTGATTTTGTTGTTCATTTGATGGAATCCCGTAAGGGAGTTTCTGGTATTGCATCTGCTGGTAAAGAGATTGGTCTTGCTAGAGTTTATGACTTTGCTTTAGAAAGCGGATCATATGATACAACAACTCCAGATCTTAATGAATATGATATTGCATTGTATGATATTCAAACATATACAGAAATTACATTAAATCAGGCAATCACACTTTCAGTTCCAACACAAGTTAGAGGAAAATCTAGTGGTGCAACTGGATTTTTAAGATATGATGTTTCTGATAGCAAACTTCTTACTCTCTATAATGTAAGAGGAAAGTTTAGAGATGGAGAATCATTTATATTTGACGGTGTTGATAATACAAGAATCTCTGTTGCAACAACTGCATATGGGACAGAACAAGTAAAATCTATTTTTGCAACTGTTGGTGCAGCAGGAACCTTTAATGCTGATGTAAAACAGTCTGTACTGGCAAATGTAGGATTTGTTAGTATTACTGCAGCGTCTGGTGGAGTTAGCACTGTAACATCAACTGATTTTAACTTTGTTGGAATCGCAACTTCTGGAAGCACTGTTTCCTTTACAAATGCAGGGTTATCCACAGTAACTTTTGCTAGAGTTGATAGGGTTTCTAAAAACTCCCTGTCTATCGTTGGAGTTACAACTGTTATTGGTATTTGTGATGGTGCTCTTCCTGGAGTAACAATCAGTCCTAGCGACTTTAAGATTCTTTCTTCTTCTTTCCAGTCATCAACAGACAATACTTTATATACAGTATTACCCAAGAAAAATATTTCTAAGGTAGATATTGATAACTCCACTTTGATTATCAAGAGAAAGTTTGCAGTTGTTGTTACAAATAATGAAACTAACACTATTCAAGCAGGTTCTAACGAATCATTCTTACCATTTGATGAAGAAAGATATCTCTTTATGAGAGATGATGGAAGTGTTGAAGAGTTAACTGCTGATAAGTTTACATTTAACAACACAAATACAACGTTAAAGATTGAAGGATTAGCAAACACAAATGGAACCGCATCTTTAATCGCTACTCTTTCTAAGTCTGTTGTTACTGCTAAACAGAAGATTAGGAAGAAAGTAAATATTCTCAATATAAATTTATCTGCAAACTCTGCCTCTGGAGTTGGAACAACTACATTTAATGATGGTCTCACATATGGAACATATCCATATGGAACAAGGGTTCAAGACAAGGAGATTTGTTTATTAAAATCTGATGTTACCAAGTTATGGGGTGTTTTTGAGTCAGATGATATTGAAAATGCAGACTTACCAAATATCAATTTGACTCTTATCAGTGGTGTAAATGCAAAAACAACAGATCTTCTGATTGGAGAAGAGTTTGAAGGACAAACAAGTGGTGCAGTTGGATTGTATTGTGAGAAGATATCGGATTCAAAAATTGGTTATATTCTTTTGAACCAAGAACTTTTCCAAGAGGGAGAAACACTCAGATTTAAAGAAACTGGTGTAACCGCAACAGCTGAGATTGTAAGTAGAGGTGATAATAACATCACTTCAAACTATGTTCTTGATAATGGTCAAAGATCTACAATCTATGACTATGGAAGAATCGTAAGAAAAGATCTTAAGGCACAACCATCAAGAAAACTTAAAGTCGTTTTTGAAACTGCAGATTTTGCATCTTCCGACACTGGAGATATTATTACTGCAAATAGTTACAGTGACTTTGAGTATGGTAATATTCCTAGAGTCAATGGTATTTCCAATGCAGACATTCTTGACATTAGACCAAGAGTTACTGCTGTTGGCGTTGTAACGACTGGAGATTTGTCTCCTTTTGAGTTTAGAGGAAGAACAGTAAATGCAACAGGAAACTCTGTTCCCAACATTCTTGCTCCAGACGAACAGATTAGAGTTGGATATTCTTATTATCTTCCTAGAGTTGATAGAATATTCTTAACTAAAGATGGTGTTTTCCAACTTAACGTAGGCACTCCCGCAGATAATCCACAGTTACCCAATGCCATTGACAATGCTATTGAGGTAGCAAGAGCAACTTTACCTGCATATCTTTACAATATTGATGACGTTGATATTGATCTCTTTGAATATAAGAGATATAAAATGTCCGATATCAATAAACTTGATAAGAGACTTAGCAATCTTGAACTTTTTACTGCATTATCTCTTTTAGAGGTTGATACTGCAAATCTTCCTATTAAGGATAGAAACGGTCTTATCAGATTTAAATCTGGATTCTTTGTTGATGACTTCTCTTCAACCAAAGCACAAAGAAAGGAAACAATTGTTAAAAACAGTATTGATATTGTAAACAGTGAACTCAGACCTGCGCCTTATACAACAGAGATTGATCTTCTTCTTGGAAGCACTTCAACGATTGGTATTAATGGACCAGCTGATCCATTTGTAGATACTGAGTTTGTTTCAGATTTACTTGGAACTGGAGTAAAGAAAACTGGAAGATTAGTAACGCTAGATTATACTGAAGTTGCTGAGATTGAGCAACCATACGCCACCAGACAAGAAAAAGTTTCTCCTCTTCGCACTTCATACTATGGTGGAAGTATTGAGTTAACTCCTTCATCTGATGTTTGGGTTGATCAAACGACGGTAAATGCAAGAAACAATGAATATCTCAGTAACTATACCGAGTCACCAGAACAACTTGGTGTAACTGATAAAGATAAGCAAACTGGATTCAACCCAGTTGTTTGGGGATCATGGGATACTTTCTGGTCTGGACTAGATGATGGATATTCTGCATCGGTTCTTCAAAATTATGATGTTATCAATGATTACATTCAAACATATAACAAGACTGGTACAACTTCTGTTCAAAATGCACGTAGGATTCTGAAAAATCTGTTTGGTGATAATGCAAGTTCACAGATTGTTCCATATTTACGTTCTAGGAATATTGAGTTTGTTGCCAGAAGAATGAAACCATTTACAAGAGTATATGGTGTCTTTGAAGGTCAAAATATTCAAAAGTATATTGTACCTAAACTTCTTGAGATTGAAATGATTTCTGGATCTTTCCAGGTTGGAGAGACTGTAGTTGGATTGTTTGGTAGTAAGTTTGATGTAAATATTCCTTCTATTAAGTTTAGAGTTGCTCAACAAAATCACAAGTTTGGTCCATATAATGCACCAACACAGATCTTTGGAGCAAATCCATATTCTAGAGAATCTGTGATTCCTGCAGCATACTCAGCAACATCAACTATACTTAATATCGATACATTTAGTCTTTCACAACAAGCTCAAGGATCTTTCTTTGGATGGGTAACTACTAACATGACTCTCAGGGGTCAAACAAGTGGTGCTGAGGCAGTTATTACAGACGTAAAACTTCTCACAGATCAAAAGGGCGCAGTGATTGGATCACTGTTTATTCCTGATCCTAGTGTAACTTCTAACCCTGCATTTGAAAGTGGCGTAAAAACGTTCAAACTTACTAGTAGTAGAGTTCTTTCACAAACATCGGGAGTTCCTCTCACAAGTGCAGAAGAAAAGTTCTATTCTGTTGGACTCTTGAATAATACTCAAGAAAACATTACATCTATTAGACCTGTTAGAACAGAAACTCAAAATCTTGTTGATTTTGTTGTTAGAAAGAGTGGCAACTCTTCAGTTGTTTCTTCAACTACTCTTGGAAACGGTAGTCCATCTGCTATCCCACTTACTTCTGGAGCAACAACTCCAACAGCAGGATTACAAGGAACTCAAGGAGTAACTGGTGCTCAAACTAACCAGTTTGTTTCTGGTATCCAAGGAACTACAACTTCGATTGGATCTATAGTTCCAACTGCTTCACCAAATGCACCATCTTCAGTTGCTCCTGGGGCATCTGATATTGCAACTGAGTTCTTTAATGTCACAACATCTCCAACGACAACTTCTACAAGTTTGACACCTACTACCACTGAAACAGTTGAAGTTAGCACAACATTTGTTGCTACTCCAGATATATCTCAAACACTTGGATCTACATCTAACGGTAGTTACTAAATAAGTTAGATAGACCGAAACTACCCAGTGATATCTAAGAAATGAAACTTATAGATCCTTTAGCCCAGTCTTTTTATGTAGAGCCAGATAGTGGCATTTTTGTAACTTCTGTTGATTTATATTTTTCTGCAAAAGACACATCCCTTCCAGTTACTATTCAACTGAGACCAATGTCTCAAGGATTACCTTCTAAAGAGGTATATCCTTTTGGGGAAGTTATACTTGAACCAGGGCAAATCAATACTTCTACTGATGCAAGTATTGCAACCAAAGTCACTTTCCCTGCTCCAGTTTATCTTTCTGGGCAAGAGTTTCATTCAATATGCGTTTTATCAAATTCTAACAACTATAGAGTTTGGACTTCCAGACTTGGAGAAGTTGATATATCACTGAGTTCTGGTGAAGAAGCAAGAGAAGTATTTGTTACTCAAAGTCCACTATCGGGAAATCTGTTCAAAGCACAAAACGGATCAACCTGGTTCCCAAGTCAATATGAAGATTTAAAGTTTACTCTTCGTAGAGCAGAGTTTGCTAATAACGGAAACATCAACTTCTACAACCCAGAACTAAGTGAGGGTAATGAAGAGGTTGCAACTCTTATTAAGGATCCTCTCATTACAAACTCCAGAAAGATTAGAGTTGGTTTAGGAACAACAGTTTCTGGTTTGTATGATTCAGATTTACAAGTTGGATTAACAATAAGTCAATCAACTACAAATGCAACTGCAACTTTGGTTGGATTTGCTGGATCTGCGACTGGTAACTTAACACTTACAAATGCTGGTATTGGATATTCAACTATTAGTGGTTCTGCAGTTCACACCAACGTTTCTTTAGTTTCTTTAACTGGCGATGGTGAAAGTGCAACAGCAGATATCACAGTTACAAATGGAGTCGCTGTAGCAGCAACTATTGTTAGTGGTGGTAGTGGATATGTTGTTGGAGATGTTCTAACCGTAAGCTCTTTGAGCGATTCAACCATTGGTAGAAATATGCAACTTACCGTTGCAGACACCTATGGAAATAATACACTGATTCTTGATAGAGTTCAGGGAGACTTCTCTATCGGTGCGGGTAATACAATACAATATACCACTTTAGCAGGTGTTACAACGATCGCCACTGGAATAGCAGCAAGTTCTATTTCGGTATCTTCTGATGGTTTGCACATTAAAGTTAATCACAGAAACCATGGAATGTGTACAACTCATGGGTCTGTTATTTTATCGGATATTCTTCCAGACACTGCGCCTGCTAGATTAACCGCAGCATATGAAAAATCATCCACTGTTGCTATTTCTATTGATGGAACTAGTGACTTTGGAGTATTTGAAGGTGTTGGAGTTGGGTCAACAAATCCAGGATATGCGATTATTGGGGATGAAATAATTTCATATCAGAATGTTGTAAATAATCAGTTAACTGGAGTTACTAGAAATATTGATGATACTTTATCATACACATATGCAGTTGGAACAGAAATCCGTAAGTATGAGTTGTCTGGAGTTTCTTTAAGGAGAATCAATAAGGAACATGCTCTGAACAATGTAACTATTTCAGATCCACTTGATTTGGATTTTTATCACGTAAAGATTGATACCTCAGCAAATGGAGTTGATAGAAGCACTGGAACGAATTTCCCTAAACTTTATTTGAATGAAACCAAATCAACAGGTGGAGCAAAGGTAAAAGCAACTCAAAATATCATCTTTGAAATTATTAAACCCGTGGTCCAAACAATGACAGTTAGAGGAACAAATATTAGTTCTTCTATTAGAACAGTCACAGCACATACTGTTGCAGGTGGAGAAACTCCATATCTTGATCAAGGATTTGAATCTATTAGTCTCAAGAAGTCAAACTATTTGACTTCTCCCAGAATGATTGCATCAAAGGTAAATGAAACCAATGACTTAACTTCACTTCCTGGTAATAAATCATTTACCATGAATATGAACATGTCAACATCGGATTCTCGTGTATCTCCCGTTATTGATCTTGACCGAGTAAGTGTTATTTTAACATCTAATAGGATCAATAATCCTATTTCAAACTATGCAACGGATCAAAGAACTTCTACTTTATCTGAAGATCCATCTGCATTTGTTTACGCAACAAAACCAATCGCACTTGAAGTTCCTGCAAATGCGATTAAAGTTCTCTTCTCTGCTTATATCAATCAATCGAGTGATGTTAGAGTTTTCTATGCTATCCAAGAGGAACCCTCGGATGAACCAGTTTACTATCCATTCCCAGGACATGCAAATATTGACTCTGAAGGTGTGATTGATATTTCTAACAGTGATGGATCTGCAGATGTCAATGTTCCTAAGACCGATACAGTAGGGTTTACTCAGGAAGAGTTGATTTACAGAGACTATGAGTTTACTATAGATGAGTTGCCATCATTTAGGTATTTTAGTATTAAAGTTGTTGGATCCTCAACAAATCAAGTATATCCACCAAGACTAAGAGATTTGAGAATCATTGCTCTGGCTTGATATGAGTTACTCTAAAGTAGAAGGATTTAATAACTTCGTAAGGGACGAAAAATCTCTAGCAGTTATTAATACTAACTTCAATGAATACGAAAAATATATGATGGAAAAAGAAAAAAAGAAAAGAGAGCATGAAAGAATCTCTTTAATAGAAAGTGATGTTGCTGATTTGAAAACAGATATTGGAGAAATAAAAAGTCTCTTGCACCAGATTATAACACGGTTATAAAAGGATTATAGATAATATAGGGAGACTGTAAAAATGGCACAACCATCTACAAGACAAGGACTAATAGACTACTGCAAAAGGCAACTGGGATATCCAGTGCTTGAGATTAACGTTGCAGATGAACAAATTGATGATCTTGTTGATGACGCATTGCAGTATTTCCATGAAAGACATTTTGATGGCGTATATCCAACCTTTTTAAAATATCAAATCACTCAAGATGATATTGACAGAGGTAGGGCACCAAATACTAGTTCATCTGGATTAGTTGGTTTAACAACTGATCATTCTGTTGGAGTTACAACACAGTTTGCTTGGAAAGAAAACTCAAACTATCTTTATATTCCAGAGTCTGTTACTGGTGTAACAAGAGTATTCAAATATGATGGAAGTAATAGTATTACAAATAATATGTTTAGTGTTAGATATCAACTATTTTTAAATGATATCTACTATTGGGGTTCTACCGAACTTCTTACATATTCGATGACAAAAACTTATCTCGAAGATCTTGATTTCCTTATATCTACTCAGAAACAGTTTAGATTTAATAAGAGACAAGACAAACTTTTTATTGATATTGATTGGGCATCATTGTCTGTTGGTGATTACTTGGTTATTGATTGCTACAGACTTTTAGATCCCACACAAAACACTCAAGTTTATAATGACTCATTCCTGAAAAAATATTTAACTGCTCTAGTTAAAAAGCAGTGGGGAATGAATATGATGAAATTTACTGGAGTTAAACTACCTGGTGGAGTAGAACTGAATGGTAGACAAATGTATGATGATGCGATTAGAGATTTAGAAGAAATAAAAGAAATGATGTCAAGCACATATGAACTTCCACCTCTCGATATGATCGGTTGATACTATGGCACTTAATCCCTTTTTCCTTCAAGGTTCACGAACTGAACAAGGTCTGGTTCAAGACCTGATCAACGAACAGTTGAGAATGTATGGCGTTGAGTGTTATTATCTGCCAAGATCATTCAATACTGTAAAGAAAATAATGGAGGAAGTAACATCTTCCTCATTTAATAATGCAATACCTATCGAAGCATATGTTGAAAACTATGATGGGTATGAAGGACAGGGAAGTATCATGAGTAAGTTTGGCATCCAACCCATGGATGACCTGACATTAACTATTTCAAAAGAAAGATTTGAGCAGAAAGTTCAACCAGTCATTAAAAATGATCCAGTTGGTATTCTTTCTACTCGTCCAAAAGAAGGCGATCTAGTATATTTTCCTCTTGGAGATAGATTATTTGAGATTAAGTTTGTTGAGCATGAACAACCTTTCTATCAACTTCAAAAAACTTACACATATCAACTGAAATGTGAACTGTTCCGTTACGAAGATGAGGTTATTGATACTGGAGTTCTTGAGATTGATGATAACGTAGCAGAAGAAGGTTATATTCAAAAACTTTCTCTGGTTGGTGTAGGAACTACTGCAGAAGCAATAACTACTCTTGTTAATGGTGCAGTTCAACAAGTCTTTATTAATCAAGATGGTAATGGATACACATTACCTCCTCGTGTTGTAATCGGAAATCCTGTATCTGGTGGTACAACTGCATATGCGGTTGCCATTGCCGCTACAAATGGTGGCGTTGATGAAGTTCAGTTCATCAATCCTGGAGCAGGATACACAAGTAATCCAGTCATATTCTTCTTCCCAACATCTTCTGGTGGTGGATCTGGTGCTGGTGCAACAGTTGGAATCACTTCAAGTGGAGTTGGTATCGTTACTGTTACACAGAAGGGAGCATACTATACTTCTCCACCAACTATTACTTTCAGCGATCCCCCTGCAGGCATTGGAAATACAAGAGCAACTGCTGTTGCTATTATGGGAGGAACTCAAGTTCAAAGTATTCGTATCACAAATGCTGGACGTGGATATACGTCTGCTCCAACTATTACTATTTCTCCACCAGCAACATCTGGTCTTGGAACATATATTTTCAACGAAGAGGTTATTGGAACTGCATCAAGCACGATCGGTAGAATCAAAACTTGGGATCCTGCGACAAGAATCGCAACGGTTGGAATCGTCACAGGATTCTTCTATACGGGAGAAACTATTCAAGGTCTTGAGTCTGGAGCGACCTATAGGTTAGAAGTTCAACAAACAGATAATGTTATTGATGAATACAATCAGAACTTAGATATTGAGACAGAAGCAGACAATATTTTAGACTTTACCGAGAGAAATCCATTCGGAGATGTCTAACTTTGTTAAATAGTTAGTAAATAGAGACATTGTATCATGTTTGAATATTTTTATCACCAGATTTTAAGAAAGACTGTAGTTTCTTTTGGAACACTTTTTAATAACATTTTGATCCGACACACTGATGGTGCTGGTAATGATGTTAGTGTTATGAAAGTTCCATTGGCATATGGTCCTACTGATAAGTTCTTGGCAAGAATTCAACAAGCAGCTGATCTGAACAAACCTGTTCAACTATCTCTGCCAAGAATGTCCTTTGAGTTCACTGGATTAACTTATGATCCAGCAAGAAAGGTTACTACAACTCAAACATTTAAAGCAGTAAGAAATCCTGGAGATAAGACCACAACTAAAAAGGTTTACATGCCAGTTCCTTATAATATGAGATTTGAGTTGTCTATTATGGCAAAGAAAAATGATGATTGTCTCCAAATCATTGAACAGATTCTGCCATATTTTCAACCAGCATACACAATGACAGTTAACTTGATTTCGGATATTGGTGAAAAAAGAGATATTCCAGTTGTTCTTGATGGAATCTCAATGAGGGATGACTATGATGGAGATTTCAATAATAGAAGAGTTTTATATTATACCTTAACATTTACAGCAAAAACTTATCTGTTTGGTCCTGTTGCTACTGCAGCTGGTGTTATCAAGAAAGCAACTATTGATTACATGACTGGTATTGATCCAAGTCAGGCAAGAAGAGAACAACGTTACAGTGTTACTCCTCGTGCTGTTCGTGATTATAACGTAGATCAAACTACTTCAATCACAGAGGATCTAACAAAAACTGAAACTATCATTAATGTAAGTAGTGTCAGCGGTCTCTCAGAAAAAACTTACATCAATATTAATGGTGAGCAAATGCGTATCACCAAAATTGATGGAACTAGTATCATTGTTGAGAGAGCAAAAGATGGCACAGAGGCAATCGAACATCCACTTGGTTCTTATATCAATGTTGTTGATACTGATGACGATCAGTTGATTGAAATAGGAGATGACTTTGGATTTAATGAAACTCTTTCATTCTTCCAGGACTTTAAAGAATATAGTCCATCTCAAGGTGAGGATATCTAATGAAAACTGAAAGTCTAGATCAAGTTTTTAATGTCGCTCCAGCAGAAATTGTGAAGAGTGAAGCAGAAGAACCTGCTGTTATACAAAAACTGAAGGCAGACAAAACCGATATTCAAAAAGACTATGAATATACTCGTGGAAATCTTTACTCTTTGATTGAAAAGGGTCAAGAAGCAATCAATGGTATTCTTGAACTCGCACAAGAAAGTGAAATGCCAAGAGCATATGAAGTTGCAGGTCAGTTGATTAAAAGTGTTTCTGATGCCACAGATAAGTTAATGGATCTTCAAAAGAAACTAAAAGACATTGAGGAAGATAAACCAAAAGGTCCAACAAATGTTACAAATGCACTTTTCGTTGGATCAACTGCAGAATTACAGAAACTATTAAAATCTAAAGACCTAAATAATCAATAAAACCATAAATCATGGCAGCCAGGTCAGTTAATCTCACAGTAGAACAGGGAACTGATTTTACTACAACATTTACCATCAAAAATCCAGATGGGACAGTGTTGCCTTTAACTGGTTACTCTGCCACTGCAAAACTTGGTAAACACCCTTCAGCATCATCAACAACTAGTTTTGGTATAACTCTTACTGCTGCATCTGGAAAAGTTACTTTAACATTAGGTAATACAGTTACAGCAGGTTTAGATCCTGGAAGATATTATTATGATGTCGTTATTCAAAGTTCTGGTGGTAACATAACAAGGGTCATTGAAGGTATGGTTTTAGTCACCGCTGGCTTAGCATCCTAATGGCAGATTACGAGATTACTCTAGATTCTACTTCTCTAGATATTACTCTAGATGCAGATAGTTCTTTAGTTGAGGGTGGCAATCAGTTTGACGCAACTCTATCAGAGACAGAAGTGGCAAACAAGTTTACAGATCTTACAGATGTAAGTATAAATCAAAATAATCTTGATGCGACAAAGACTAACTTCGTTGTCGTTTATGACAACGTTGTTGGAGCATTTAAGTTAGTTGATCCTGATCAGGTTCTTATTGCTGCGGCATCTTCTATTAGTAATGTTGGTTATGTTGGTCTTCCAACAGCGTTTATTTCGCAACTTGACAAAGATCTTGATCAAAAAGTGGATCTTGATGGTGGAAGTTTTTAGTATTTTATCTTACTCATATTATAAAATCGATAAATACTACTAAAAGGTAAAGTATAGAAATGGCAGCTCCAGTTCTACAGTTTAAGAGAGGTCTTTTAGCTGACCTTCCAGCTCTGAGAGCGGGTGAGCCTGGGTTTGCAACTGAT
>Ga0099849_1000328_pt1 | contig 21714 bp, 32 predicted proteins | sample CB_VirMetaG_4_FD_78177 | JGI IMG/M metagenome (GOLD analysis project Ga0099849, IMG submission 78177) | Freshwater to marine saline gradient viral communities from Chesapeake Bay - CB_1508_1M Viral MetaG | ecosystem: Environmental > Aquatic > Marine > Coastal | place: USA: Chesapeake Bay... | reverse complement strand
TATACCGTTACCGTCTGCTCCCGCTGCGCCCGTCGGTCCTGCTGGACCAGTTGCCCCTGCGGGTCCCGTTGGTCCCGTTGGTCCCGCTGCCCCCGTAGGTCCTGCGGGTCCTTGCGGTCCCGTATCTCCTTGCGGTCCAGTTGCTCCGTCTGCTCCGTCTGCTCCGTCATTACCTGCGGGTCCCTGCGCACCCGTAGCCCCAGTAGGTCCCGCTGGTCCTTGCGGTCCAGTTGCCCCCGCTGGTCCCGTTGCGCCAGTAGGTCCCGTTAAATCTATTGTGGTAAATGTTGTACTATCGTCAAAGTTGAGCGTAAAGGTTCCGTTATTATTTTCTGTTACAGAAGCGATACCGTTTCCATCTGCCCCTGCTGCACCCGTAGGTCCTGCGGGTCCCGTCGCTCCTGCTGGACCAGTCGCACCGTCTGCGCCATCGTTACCTGCGGGTCCTTGTGGTCCCGTCGCTCCTGCTGGACCAGTCGCACCGTCTGCCCCGTCTGCCCCGTCTGCCCCGTCTGCCCCTGCTGGACCTTGCGGACCAGTTGCGCCCGTCGGTCCTGCGGGTCCTTGTTCTCCTTGTGGTCCTGCGGGTCCTATACCTCCACTTAAAATTATTTCTACTGTGGGCTGCTGGGTTTCCGATACTACTTCTACAGTAGGTCCGTCTTGGACTATTACGTCTATATCATTAGTCCCAGTTTGTAATATTACCCCTATCGTTTCTGCCATTAGTCCGTAATATCTTCGGTTACTCTAAATGATCCTTTTATATATGTAGTTACGCTGGTACTAGAATACGTAATCTGTAAATCGTATACATATTTACCCCCTCCCCAGTCTATTAAAAACGGCTGCGTTCTAAACTGTCCGCTACTCTCGCTAACCCATTCTAAGCCGTCTCCTATTGTTAGCACCTTTACGACTTTACCGTTTTCGTCGTTACGTCTTATATCCATTTTAGGTACTGCACCCGTAAGATCTATTTCATTACCCGCGTCGCTGGTGGTGTTATAAAAATTAAATGTTATTTGTTCAAAGGTGTCCCCGTTGTACTGGTTTGGTATGTCGTATTTTGCTGCCATTTTTTATTCTTTAAAAAATTATATAGCTTTTTCTCGTTTTTTTTTTTCGGTTTATAGTACCAAGTTGTTATACGTCGCATCTTTAGAAGGGTACATTTCGTCGTTTGTATTCGTATTGTATTCGGGGAAATCGCTTTGGTTGAAAGTCATATAGTCGATAAAACGTCTAGTATAAAATTCCGCTTTGTCTCTATGCTTTTGTACTAAAAAATCCACCTCCGATTTACTCGCAGTTTCCGAGTTTTCGCTTTGGTGTTTATAGATCCCACCATTTTTTAACGTATAAGGCGCAAAATTCAAATAGTCGCACATACTGTAATGTATAACCATAGGTTGTATATAATCGTTTACTAGCGTTTGGTAATTACCCGTTAGAGTTCCCGCTAAAATGTCGCTAGATATTCGGTTATATAATCTAGTACCTAAATAGTTTTGTATATGTATCTCTTGTGCTTCCTTAATATAGTATACGAACTTGTCAAAATCTACGTTACCGTCGATAATCGAGTTACGTACTATATCCTCTCTTTTTATAAATAGTGCAGTAGCCATTATTTGTTATAGTTTGGGTGGTGTCCTTGTCTCGGCATATCGATAGGCGCAGTTGCTACCTCTTTTGGGTTCTTCTTTGGTTTGTAACCTTCCCTTATCGCTTGGTTTACGTTCTTAAAGTTTGTCCCTTGTAACGCATTACCTCCGTACGGTTCTCCATCTTTTTTTAACTTCTTTTTATATACTCTTCGTTCCCATCTGTGGTAACAATTCGGACCGCCCTTATAGAGAAATAAACTATAGTTGCGTCCTTTATGTCCGAACTTTTTATTTACACCTCTTGCGCTCATCATTCCGATATCTTCTTTACGGTATAACTTGTCTGCGGATAGCATTTTGCTACAGAAATCCCGCGACTGGCTTTTAGCTTGTTTACGAGTTCCCTTAATGTACTTATATCTTACTTTCCAAAGGTCCGTATCTTCTTTACTGTCTTGCGTCGCACTAAGTTTTAAACCGTTTAGATACTTTTCTGCGTCGAAATCGTCGGGTTCGTCTTCGGTGTCTTCAACGTCTATAAGTTCGTAACCTTCTGGCTCGTCCTCTCCTAGATCTTTTAAGAGTTCCCATAATTCGTCCGCAGTTTCGTTATCCATAAAAGGCGTTTCCGCAGATAGTTTTTGCCCCGTTTCCTCTTCGACTTGCTCCTTATTCATAGCGTTTGATAGATCTACGAACTCTAAAGGCTGCAAAGTCCTAAAGTATAGGTTTAGCGATATATCGTTAAACGCTAGTATTTGATCGAAAGCATCTATAAGTAAACGCTGGAAAGGTCTTATAACGGTATTATCCATAAGTATACTTGCCTTTTCGAGTTCCTCTGCATTGTTACCTAGTCCCGTCGAGTCTTTGATCCCTAATAACATAGGAGAAACGACCCTATGCGCTACCATTATTTTACGCATCGTTTCCTCGCTTAAAAACTCGTATTGATTATGCGCGTCGGATAGTTGTACTGGATCTATAGTAGCTGCCGTATCGCTGGAGTCATTAAACGCTAGTATAAATTTACCTGCGTTACTTGATCCCGTAAACTTTTGCGCTATACGGCTCTCGATTAAGCTACGCTCTTCTTCTGCTGGTACTCCGTTATTGAAGTTTATAAGCATAGAAGGAGATAACCCGTTTTTTATGTTGTTGAGGTGGAAGTTACTTACTTCTTCTTCGATCTCCGCGTATTGTATTCCCCCTTGATAGTCTGGCGCAGAATAGTAATAATACCCCGCTCTATAGGGTTTTATAAATAGTATCTCTATTGACTCCTTAGAAGTTCCGAAAGCTGGGATACGTTCTAGTTTATCGCTTCTTTTGTGCTTAGTCCAGTCTGGGCAATAGTAATAACCTTCTATCTCTCCTTTATCGTTACACTTTTCCGCTCGTAGGGTTTCTACTGGGTAGTGTTCTACTTGTGCGATCTTAGTACGATCCTTAGAGTATATAATCTGCATAGCGCAGCCTCCCATAAGTTTTAGATCGTAGGCTAATTTACGTACGCAGTCTTTAGAAAATAACGATCTCATTTGCGCGTACTGATCTGGTCTTCTACTTGAGTCTGTCGCGTCTAGACCTTCTCCGTAGATCATCTCCGAAATACCGTTTATAATCGCGTTATTTGTTGGCGATCCGTTATAACGATCTATAAGATATTGATAATAGTTATTATCATCTCCGTACTCTACGTAGTCTTGGTTTTTTTTCTCGACTATACTAGGACTCGTATAACTGGCAAAATTAATTACCCGTAGATCGTTGGAGTACTTAGCTGGTTTATGTTGTCTGCTCATATAATTATATAATCATTATCGTACGTTGTCTCTTCTGTATACTGGTTGGTGTTTACTGAATAATCCGCACTATCTGTACAAAATATCTTACCCTTATAAATAACGTCTGCGCCATCTAAAAGCGTAATATTATAAAATCTACCCTCGACTAGAGTAAACGCGTTAGAAAAGCACAAATACCCCTTATTTTGCGCGGTAGTTATACTGGTATAAGTATACGTGTCATTCGTTACTTCATCTCGTAGATTTACCGTTATACTGGTAGGGTAACTTCTAGGTATTACTTCTATCTCTTGCGGATCGGTGCTAGTTGTTAAAACCTTCATATCTATATAACGTAATAAAAACGACTTTTTGCGACTTATTAAAAAAAAAGGGTAACATTTCTGCTACCCTCTCTTTACCTATTAAAACAAAACCGAAAATCTATGAAGCGGTAACGCTAGGGGTTATAGGTGTACCCGAAGCAGTAACCGCAGTATCTACGTACGCAGGTGGTGCTTTTTCTAATGCTTCGAAAGTTAGCGTAAATCCGCTAAAGTCTCCCATATTTGCACCAGTTACTAAGCTACCTCCCGTAAGATCGCAGCCGTGTTCTAATCCCGCTAACCATTGTTGACCGTTATAGTCCTCTACGATAACGTGTGGTTTGTTCGCTGCTAAAATCTTTACCTCATCTTGAGTATCGCTATCTAGTAAAGGTAATTGTATATTGATCGTTTGCGTGTAAAAGATCGAGTTATTTTCTCTGGACCCGTTAATAGAAGTCTCTAAAGAAGACGCACCCTTTAAGTCGTACTTGTACCAAGTACCCGCTGGTGGGTTAGTTGCGTCCCCAGCAGTAGTAGCTTCGTCAAAAGCTGCAAAGTAAACGGCTTTTAATCCGCCTACCGTCTTTTCGCAAGGTAATTCTCTACCTGCTATATTTGTTAAGTTACAAGCCATATTTTTTTTATTAAAAAAGGGATAGGGCGCATTTACCCCACCCCTTTATATGTTAGTTAATTATTAAACTGCTGGTGTTCTGTGGATCGCGTCTGCTGCGATACCTACTTGCGTAGCTGCCGTAAAACGAGAAACGAACCTTACATTATCTGACCCGTCTAAGTCGCTCATATCTAGTAATTTTACCTCATTATGATCGCTTACTAGCCCCGTGCCAAAATATAAATTGGATTTACGACCAGCGATCGCGCGGTTGTCGCTCATTCCTGGACAACGTTGAAGCGGGATCCCGTTTACAGTTAGTTTCTGCTCCATTTGGTAGAAGGTAGTTCCTTTATTGTCAATACCCGCTGCCCCTACGTTTGCTACAAAACCTCCTAACGCTCTTACATACGCTCTGTATACGTTGTTAGGTACGTAAATCATTAAATCCTCTGCACCGTAAACTGCATTAGGGATATCTTCGACTACTCCGTTAAGGAAAGCTATTACGTTTGTATGATCAATAGTAGTCGCACCTACTCCAGTAATTGTAGACGAAGTAAGTCTTTGCTCGAACCCTTCGAATAAGTTGTTACCAGAACCTGCACTATCGTCTCCGTTCCAGATATTTTTCTCTACCGTCTCTGCGATCTGGGCTGCAATATGTCCAGTAATGTACGACGCAAAGTTTGGAGGTAAAGAGTCAAACGCAGAATATCCCATAGAAACTGCCTCCCAGTCGTCTCTAAAATCTGACTTACACAAAGTCATATTTACCTGCAAAGGTTTAGGCTCGATAACCACGTCGGCTAAAGTTAAAACCCCAGTATCGGTAAAGTCGCAAGTAGCGTCTCCTATAGCCCCCGTAAGGTCTAAACTTTTTAAAGTCGCTTTGTGTTTAACATTTGGTTTAATTGTAATTGCTCCATCGTTTAGTGTTTTTCCCGAAAGAAGCATCGCGGAGATATACTCTTGTAAAAATTCCCCTTGATAGTTAGTTGTAATTGTAGTAACTGTTGCCATTATTTAAATAATTTATTGAATATAATATCTTTTGTTCCGTTTGTTTTATTTGCTGATAGCTTTTTAATTTGAGGTTTAGATTTACGCTCTGGATTATGACGCAAAGGTCTAGCTGCTGGTTCTTGTGCTGCTAACTCTTCCTTAACTTCTTCCTGCATTTCTTCCTCTTTTTTACCGTATCCGAGTTCTTGGATCATCGCTTTGATCTCGTCCATAGCTTCCCCGAACTCTTGACGAGTTACGTAAGCCATTTCTTCCTCTTTTACTTCTTCTTCGGCTTCTACCTCTTCGGCTTCTTCTTCCGCTGGTGCTTCTGCCGTACCTACTTCTTTAATAATACCTTCCTCTTCAACGATTAACGCTCTGCCGTCTTCTAACGTGTACTCTCCTACGGGTAAGGCTATCTTTTCCTCTTCCGTAACGATAAATACTTCGTTACCTGCTTCGAACGCTTCCGCTTCTATGACTGTACCATTATCTAGTGTAATTTGAGCAAGTTCTATTTTTTGCTCTACCCCTAATAGGGTCCTAATCTGGTTTAACATATCTACTGTGTTCATATTACTATTTTAAAAATCTATCTACTTTCATTTCGTACTCTTTTACTTCTTGTCTAGCGTCTTCTAATTGAGATTTGTACTCTTTAAGTTTTGGGTGGTCTTCTTCGCCCATCTCTTTTAGTTCTTCTTCTAGATCTTCGATAAGAGACTCTGCCTCTGTAAGCGCATCGTCCATATCAAAACGTACGATATCTCTTGCTAAAATAAATTTACTCTGCGCCTCGTCTAAAGCATCTTGTACAAATTCGCCAGAATATACTCTACTTAATGCGTCTTCGATATCGTCGAACATTGATAAGTCTACCCTTTTTAAAGGTTGCTTTGCTGCCTCTGTCGCTAAATTTGCGATTTTATTAAATACGTGTCTCATTTATCCTAGTTTTTGTTTTTTGTTAAACTCAACGTCTGATTTTAAAGTGTCAAAAATTTGTTTTACCTCATCTTTTTGAGACTCTATCTGGCTTTCGGCTACAGAATTAGTTAAACCGATTTTTTTTGCTCTTGCCTTATAGTCTTTTAAAAATTTGTCAGCATCTCTAAAATAATCGTCCATTACTCCTTTACCTTCTTTTACGATATCGTCTGCCTTAGCTAATTCTCTCTTTAATGCAGTAATTTTTACGCCCATATCGTAAACTTCTCGTACGTAGTTTTCAATAATACCGTAAACGGTTTCTCCATCATTTACGACCTCTTCCCAGTCTTTATAATCCATTAACTCCATACGCTTTTGCATACGTAGTTCGAGACCTCTAAGTCTTTCGTCTTTTGACGCTTCACTTAGTTTAGCGAATACTTGTTTTTGTGTGTTCATATATTATATTTATTTATGCTTTTTTCTGTATAATAAACCATTCTACACCGTCGGACCAGATCGCAATACCTTCGTACGATTTGTTTACTTGGTAGGCGTTAGTAGATCCGTCTAGGTTCTCTCCCGCTGCTGGTGTAAGATCTACGCGGGTATTTGTCGTAAAAGTGCTATCGGTAATAAAACGTATTAATCTGTTCGCGTTAGCTGCTGCACTAGGTAAAGTATAAGTAGCAGTTCCGTTTGCTCCAGACCATATTAAATGTATAATAAACGCATCTGTATACGTCGCTAAATCTACGGTCTGTCCTGCACTTGCGGTAAGTTCCGTAGCTATAAGGTAGTTTTTAATATCGTTTACTGTTGCTCGTTTAGTCTCTGTGCCTTGTACTAAGGGTAACTTCTCCGTACCCGTGAGCGCAGTAGCTGCGTTTAAGTCGCTTATTCGTTTATCCGCCATTATGTTATAATTTTTCTACCGTTTTCTAAAAGCAAAAAAGACGATCCGTCCTCCTGCATTAAATAGTTTTGCGTTTTATAGGTACTTCCTATACCCTGCGCCCATAACGAACCGTCGCAGCACTTACGACTGTACGTATCTGATCCTTTGCATAAGCAGCCTCTCTTTCCGCCTTTCGGGCTTACATTGTGGCTCATTTAATCGGTACGCAATTAGGGACTAAACGTCCGTTTTTCTCCTTCATTCCTATCATTTCGTAACCGTCTTCACAAGGGGCTTTTAGGTCTATTAGGTCTAATTCTTTTAACTTACTCTCTGCCCAGCGTTTCGCTGCTTTTCCTCCCCATAATAGATAACTAATAGTCCCACAAGCTGCCGTATCCGACTCGTCGTAATACTCTTCTGCCCTAGATAAGTAGCTATACATTCTTTTTATCGTATCCACCGTTACCGCTCGACCTGCTGCTAGGTCCGCGCTCCTTTGTTTCCCCGTTTCCGTTGCGCACTTATTGCCGTTCTTTTCGTTTAGTTCTCTTCCTCTTTTTGCGTTGTTCTTTACTGCGTCTGGATAATCGGCATAGCTTTCTAATTCTGTGCCGTTTAGGAGTCTTCTTAACTCGTCAGTAACCCCTATTGCTTCCTCTTCTGCGAACTCTGCGCAAAACCTACTAAAATCCTCTTCTATGCTCTCATTTGGTCGCTCTAGTTTGTCGGCAAAGTAACCCTCTATGGAAAAACCTTTAACTTTACCAGTCTTTACGTAGTCGTTCCATATTTCCTCGTTATTCACTTTTACAGATCCTACCCAAGTCCCTATGGGTAAGTCCATATTAAATAACCTTGACTTATCCTTCTCTTTATCTTCTACGATCCAGCTTTCGACAAGACTTAAACCTTGTAAGGGTTCGTTATGTTCTAGTGTCGAGTTGTTCTGGTATCCTTTCATAAGGAAAAGTTCGCTAGTCTTACGTATCGTCTCTCTGGAAAAGAATACGTAGTAATCCTCATCGCCCCCGTTTCGGTATATCGGCTTATTAGGTACTAGTAACGCGCCTACTAGGATCCGCTTTTCTTTGTCTGCTTCGGCAAATAAAAACTGCTGGTCCTTTAGTGCGATAAAATCTTCCTCTATCGCTGGTCGTTCTACTACGCTAATAGCGTCTACTCCGCTTATATCGTTTTCTTCGTCTAGAATTAACTCTATAATCTTCATATATATATAACGTATTTAGTATTAATATTTTGCGTTTTCGTTTTATTTTTTTTTTATAGCGTTGCTTCGCTTACGATATTTCGATCTAAACTCTGCGCAGAAGTAACCTCGTTACTTACTACATACGCTTTAACTGGTTTTTGTGTTTGTCCTGCTATTGCCTCCGCTAGTTGGTTCGTCCCAGTTGCCCCTATTACGTTAAATGCTGGAGGCGTTGGCGTACTAACTGCTACAGATCCGCCCGTACTAACTCCCGCTGGAGGTTGTGGGTCTTTTTGTTTGGTAATTTCTCGTACGTTCTTAATACCCGCTGCGATCGTAGCTGCTGCCGAAATAAAGTTAAACGGTGGAGGTGCAGACGCTAGGGCTTTATTCGCTCCTGCGTAGGTATCTCGTATCGCTTGTACTATTGCGATCCCTTTACCGAACTTACTATTTTCTCCAAATATTACCGCCAGATCGTTTAAGGCTTGACCTACTAGCGCGGTCTTTGATTTTTGCAGTTCCCCTTCAAGTTCTACCTGCTTACGGTTGTTCTCTGCTTGAAAGTCTAGCAATTCGTTGTTAGCATCTACGTACGCTTGTGTACCTTCTTTATATTGATCGCGTTTATGAGTAAGCCTATTCGTTTCTATCTCCGCTTCTATTCTGGCTACCTCTTGTAAGGCTTCTAATTTTAAGTACTCTCCCTCTATCTGCTCGGCTAAAAATTCTCGCTCGGCTAAATCTCTCTGCGCTTTTCCTTCTGCCCTGCTTTCCTCTAGTTCTATAACTTCCTTTTGTAGTGTTAAGGCGTTACGCTGCTGCTCGTATTTCTGGTTCTCTACTTGTACAAGTACCGCGTCGAGTTCCTGCTGCGCTTCTAATAGTACTATATAGTCTTCTTGGTTTTTTGTACGTTCGTAAGTGGCTGCTGCTGCGTCGATCTGTAGTTGGACCTGCTTTAACATAGCCTCTTCTTGGTTATCTAGAACTGCCTTTAGGTCCTCGTTTGCTTTTATTCGGTCCGCTATTGTTTGCTGCTCGTTATCTCTTACATTTCGTAAGGCTTCCGCTTGTCTGTCGTACTGATCTACTAAACCTTGCTGAACTGTACGTGCGATCTCTGCGGACTTCTGTAAATCTACGTTTGCCCTTGCAGCGTTTACGGTTTCCTTAACGTATTCTTTGACCTTCTTAGTTACCTTATCAAAAACCTGCTCTACTTTTGCGGTTTCTTCTGCATTACCTATAAGAGTATCCTTAAAGTTTCCTAGTGCGCCCTTAGCTTCGTTTGCTGCACCTTGAAAATCTCCCTTAAATACTTTTACTAATGCTCTACCGAGTCCGCCTATACCCTCGATTAAGTTTTTAACTCGCGTTATTACCTCAACGGTTAAGACCTTCGCAAAGTTTTTTATACGTGTTACCGCTTCACTACTAAAGAAATCGCTTATAGGTCCTGCTGCCTTGCTCCAGTTCTGCGTAACAAATTGTACGAAATCTTGAAAGGCTAAACCTAACGCCTCAAAAGCAGTATTAACCAGATCGACGATAGGCTGCGAAGTAGAAAATATTTCTTTTATCTTTTCCATAGACGCCACAAATAACCCTAGACCTAAACCCTTAATAGTAGTACCTAGTTTTTTAATTGTACCCGTTGCAGCTTGTGTAGCTTTTTTTACTCCGCTTATACCTTCTTTGGTTTGCTTATTACCTTTTTCTACTTGGTCGTTTAATTTCTTTACCTCCTTCCGAAGTTCCTCTATTTCCTTAGTAGCTTTATCGGTTTGCGCTTCAATTTCTATTATCTTTTTAGTACTCATCGTATATCTTTTTCACAGTTTGTATTGCTTCTTTAAAATTGTTAGGTAGATAGTATTTGCCTTGCGCTATACGTATGTTTTCCGTTTCGCCTTGAGCAATTTCTAAGAGTTCTAGTATATTCTGGATCATAAATCGTTTAATAATTCTATATCGCTTTTACCCGTTTGTAAGTTCGTCTTAATAGAGTTGATCTTATACCTTTCCCCGTTAATTATTAGACGGTTCGATAGATCGAGGTTACGAATAATACGTAAGGGTAAATAAGCGGTTACTTTAGTTAATCTGTTAAGGTTGTTAAATATATCCGAGACGTAGTTTTTGTGGTACGACTCAAATAAAGAATTAGTAAGCGTCGTACTAGTTTCCCATTCGCTGAACTCGGACGTAAAATGTATATTATCCGTTGAGGTTGCAGGGTTTAGTACTCTAGAGTTCGAAGGCATAATAGCCGACGATTTAGTTTTTACAGTCTGCGGGTCGTTGTCTCGCTCTACGTCATCTACAAAAGCATACGTTAAGCCCGTTACGCGTTCGGGATAAAATACCAACGGGGCATTGTGGTACGGGTTAAGGTTGTTATCGGTAAATAATCCGTACTGTATATTAGTATTATTACCCGTAAACTCGTCCTTTATACGTTCGTACTGTGCGTGGTGAAAAGGTATTTCTACAGAATATAACCCTCCAGTAAGACCCTCTTCGTTATTGTTGTAATAGATCGCACCCCATTCTTTGTTTACGATCTGTCCGTACTTATCTGCTAGTATTGTACCCGTATCGGTGTAGGTAAATTTAAGTTCCTTGTACGGTAAGGGTACGTCTACCTGCGAAGTCGTTACGTCTACAAATTCGCTTATATCGTATTCAGTAGAACTCGTATAAAAATTGTCTAGGGTTTGTACTTGTATTACGTCGTTATCGTCTATGTAAGCTACCAGATTAAACATTTTCCATAAGGCGTTAAGGAAATCCATTATTTTAAGTTCTGGTATCTGTTGGCTAATGTTAAAAGCAAACTCTGGATTATAGGTAGTTGTAGGAGAAGTGAAAGTCAAGGTAGTATTACTGCCTCCTATATTATGCGTAACCGTCCAAGTCAAGCTTAGATCTACTGGTAAATTAAGAGGTACTACTAAAACTTCCCAGCTTCCAGCAGCGTACGCAAAATCTGCGGGTACACTAAATGTATCTGGACCAGAAATAAAACCAGATCTGTATACAAAATTTCCTTGATTTTTTATTATTATCGCGTATTGGTCGAGGTCGCTTGTAATAGTAGCTAGACTAAAAGTAACAAGGTTTGCGGGTGGTACGTTAGTACCTAGAAAAGTACCCGTATGTGTTACGTACGAGTCTCCAGTTCCAGTAAAGCCCGTTACTTGTATTTGCGTCTCGTCTTCTAGGTTTTCAACAAAACTACTTTTACGGTGCAGCCACATAAATAGACTGTGGTATCTGGAATTTGTAGTATTAAAAAAGTCGGTAGAAAAAGATAAACCGTTAGGCGTTAAATAATCCGTTTCTATTGCCTCTACTATTTTATGTAATCGGATCGCATATTTAAGCTGGTTCCAGCGGACCCCTCTAATCGTAGAAGGGTTTACGTAATATAGATTATCGTAATCTGTTGCTGATACGCTAGACGAGTCGTATATTAATCTCTGCGTATGCGTTATAAGCGGAGTAATTAAATCGTTTGTCGTTGGGTCTATCGTCATAGCTGCTTCAATATCCGCAGCGGTGTAATCTGTATTGTATGCGCTTAGATCTAGGTTACTTATTTTATCTTCTCCTATAATATCTTTTAATTGTATACTGTTACCGTAGAAGGTTATTCTATACGCGTGTGCTTTGTTGTTTTTTAGGTTTACCCCGTCTAGTTTTACTTTACCCTTTTTGAATAGTACGTTATTTAACTCGATCCGTCCTGCTACCTTTTTCCTCGCGTCGAAGCCGTCTATTATTGAGTCGTTATAGTAGTGCTTAAAGATCTTGTTATTATCCTTAGAGGCTGGTACTGTAAACGACTGCGTAAAGTCCGTAAATAGCTTATCTATATCTTTAGCGTTCTTTAGCGTCTGGGTTATTGTAATCGTTTCGTCTTCGAATAACTCTACGCGCTGATCGTCTATGTATAACTGTACTATCTGCATTATCTAATATTTTGTACCGCGTCGAAGGCGTAATCGAAATCTACGGTATAGTTTACTAAAGAGTCATTTAGAACTGTTTTAAAAGTTTGCGCCATTGTCTTAGGCTTTGCTGGGTACAGTACATTTTCGTACGTTATCCATACCTTTTCCGATAGCATTAATTCCTCGATTAATATATTATAATCGTCTCCTACGTAACCAGAATTTAACTGTATAGATCTTACGCCTTGTTTATTATACTGGTTATACTGGTGTTTGTTTACGTCGTAGGTTGGAGTTGGTGTACTGCTTAGATCTACTACGTTAGCTTTGTACTGTTCTCCCGTTGTGTTTATACTCTCGATCGTCTTACCAAAAAAGTACAAGTCTTGTAAGGCTCCGTAAGAGTTGTAATATGTAACCTTAGCAAAACCGTATTTTGTACAGTCTTCCTCTATGACGTCTAGTTCTGCTATCGTTGTATTTCCACTATCTTTTACTAGTAACTTCTCCGAACTGTCCGCGTCATTTTCTACGTATGCGATAGTATCGTTTCCAGTACTAGGAGTAGTTATATTAGTTACTGGACCTACTGCGGTTTCTGGGTTAAGTGTATAAAATGCTGCCGTACCTCCCGTTACACTTGTAGGATCGTTGGCTTTTTGATTTACTGGTACTCTTATAATCTGTCCTTTTGGTATTCTTATCTTTGTTGCATTAGTCAAAAAATACGAACTCCCTTGTACCTCGTAATTTGCTCCGTCTTTAAAAGTACTGTAAGCGTCGTAGGCTAGTTTAGATAACGACTTAGTAGTACCAGCAGTTCCGCCATTAATCGCAATACTTACCGCATTACTCGAACTGTCTACCGCAGTAACTACGGCATAAATCCATATAGGGCGGTTATCGTAAGTACCGTCGAACTCTGTAGTAATATAGTCGCGCATTAGTTCGGAGATCTCGAATACTACGTACGAGTTTCCGTTAGCCTTCTTAGTTAGTGTATATCTTACTGGCTGACTTCCTATACCCGTTATTGATCCGTTTATATATTTTAGTGTAAGAGTTACCTCGTCGATATCGTATGTTGCGTCCTCGTCTGTTATCTTTAAATAATAGGGACTTCTTAGTCTTATTTCGCTCATTATGTAGTCATTTCAAAAAATTTATCTAGATCTAACCCGTACGCTTTTATTATCTCGTCGGGCAAATTATCAAAAGCCTTCTCGAAGGGCTTAGTAAAAAACATACTAGGTTTAATACCACTATACCAGATACTCCTAGTTATCAAATACTGTAAACTCTTACGCGGTATAAAGCGTCCTTTTTTATCTCGGATCTGTCCGCTAAAACTGGACTTCTGCGTTATCCATTTATTTATACCTTTTCGTAAACCTTTACCGCTACCATCTCCAAACTTAAATCTACTGTTAGGGGCTTGTTGTTTTCCGTGCTGCTTTGCCTTTGGCGGTAACCTCATCGGGTTTTTACCTGCGACCCCTTCGTCTAGGTACATACCGTATTCTAGCATAAAGAACTCTACGAAAATAGAGTTAGGGTATACCGTTACTTCATATCCTATACTGCTCCATAGATCCTTACTTACGTTTTTCTTTTGTCTGGTTAGGTTTGCCCTCGACTCCTTTACTACGTACTTCCCGAACTTGTGCAGTTCCTCTTTAACGTAATCCAGATCTAACATACGTTTACGTCATTTTCTACGTTAATATTAAATGTAGCTGCGCACCCTGCGACTTCGTTCTCGAAGCGATCCGTAAAGAACTCTATATTTACGTCTTCCTCAATTTGGTACTTGTCTACGTATATACTCCCTATACGCATTTTCTGTATTAATCTATTCTGTACCGCTAGTTGTGTATTAAGCACGTCTTGCTCGTTGCTACGCTCGAAGCTATCGTCTTCGTCCTTTGTTACGTCTACTAGATCCATACTAAGTACCGTAATATTAAAAGCTAGTACTGCCTCGCTGCTGGTTACGTTATTTACCATTACGTGCGATAGTGGGTATATCGTTTGCTTATTTAAGTCGATCTGCGTAATATCCCCATAAGTAACCGTATTAACGTCGATATCTGCCTCTAGGGTTTCTTTGATCTTTTCTAGTACTCTATAAAATTGGTTCATTATCTGTATTTACGTTTTAATTCCTGCTGCTCTATTTCGGTCTTCTCCTTTTCGTACATTAAATGTTGTAAGCATAGGTGTACGTTCAATGTAGAGATATATTCAAGTTGTTTAACGTCTCCTTTAGCAAGTGCGTATAACGATCCATACCAGCCCCATTTTCTCCCGAATTGAGATACTGAACTATACGGCTCTCCTCCCCCTGCTCCAAAGAGGTAAGCATAGACTGTACTAACTCGTTCCCTAAATTCCAAAAAAAAAGTATAGACGATATTACCGCGTCCATAGGGATAGATCTATATACCTCTGCGTCCATAATCTCGTAATCGATAATATTATAACGCTCTCCGTAGGAGTTCTTAATCGGTCGATAAAGTACCGCCATAGCTTTATGCATATTCTCCCAGTCTCCGATATAGGTATCTAGGTCTATATACTCTCCAAAACTAATTTGATCCAGTTGTGGTATAAATCCGTACTGCCTATCGTGCAGGGTAAACTTTCGTACTAGTTTGGGTTTCTGGTCTAGTAGGTCGTTTATTAAATTAATAATAGCCCGTACGTCTTTTAGTGGCATACGCATAGCGTCCGTTAATTTGATCCCGCAAAAGATCTCTAACATTTTCTGCGCTACGAATTGTTCGTCGCTATGGTCTATGCGTAAGAACTTCTGGTACTGTCCTAGCGTTATCTCGCTTAATGAGTCGGGGACGTTTATTTCTAGCTTCATAACTATATAACGTAAATTTTGATCTATTTTTAAAATTAAGACAAAAAAAAAGCCCCTCCAAGTGGAAGGGCATACCTAACTAATCTAAATACACTAATGAAAAAAGCGTATTACAAATATAGCAATTTTATTTACTACAGTTAAACTTGTCTAAGTGGTGGTCTAAAATTCTAACGGTCCACTTATAAACCTCGTCTGTCTCTTGGTTACTTATCTCGGATCTAGTCTTACAGTTCATTAAGTGTACATTACTGTATACTAAAGTAGAAGCTATTTGATCTAGAATATCCTTACGCTCTGTTACTGGCTCTTCGCTTTCCTGCGACCATTCTAACCAGCTATCGATATAGTCTATTACCCCTTTAGTATTAAGAGAAAAACCTTCGCTCTTCATCTTATAAGATAATCTCATATTCGCTAATTTTTTTAAGGTATCCGCGCTTTTAAATTTTACGTAGACCATTTCTTCGTTTAAAATTCCGTACATAATAAATATTTTGTTTTAAGTTATTTCCCGCAATATAATAATAAATGTTAGTAATCTCCAAAGAAATAAACATTTTTTTTATCGTACTGCATAACTGCCGTAGTTCGGGTTTTTCAGTTGGTACGTAATACAATACCTCGCTGCGTCGATCAAATGATCGTAACCGTTATCTTTTGGTGTGTTGCTCTTAGTGTCTAGCCATACGTAGTTATTGAGTTCTTTTATTAGGTTCTTACTGCTGGGATCTATTACGAGGTCGTAGTCCTGCATAATCGTAATACCTTCCGAAATAGTAGTCTTTTGTATCCCTTTTATGTTTAGGTCCGCTTTTAGTTCTGTTATAAGTCTCTTCTCTGCGGAGTCGGCTATTATTAGTCTGTTACCTGCGTACTGTCTGTTAAGGGATCGTATCTCGCTGGTCGTTAAGTTATACTTGTAGTAGCACTCTTTTAGGTATATCGTTTTTCTAGATCGATCTATTAAGACTTGCACTAATACGGTAGGATCCGTCATTCCGTAATCTTGTCCGTACATACTGTCTCCTTGTGGAAACTCTCCTATAGTCCAGTTTTGAAATATAACCCCTTCGGCTTTATTTAACCAGCCACCCAGCATTATATGCTTATATCGTTCTGGTCTGCGGTTCTTCATTACCTCCGCTTGTTGTATAAAGGACTCCGATAGGTTTTTTAAGTTGTCTAGGTATGTCGTATGTATATACGTCGTATCCCCTTTAGATATTACGGATCCCTCTTGTACGCCTTTGTCCTCGAAGAAACGCTTATATACGAAATGCTCTTTAGTCGCTGGGTTCATTATAAGTATTACCCTATTCTGTAACGTCTTGTGGCGTATCGATAGATCTATCTTGTCAAATATAGTCTCGTCGGTAAGTTCTTCTGCTTCGTCTAGGATCCAAGTACTGACCCCTTGTAACGATTTAAGGTTTGCCGTCTGGTCTCCGCTACTGGTCTTAATACCCTTGAAGAGTATCTTACTGCCCGTCTCCTTATTAATAATCTCGTCTTTGGTTATATAAAAAAACCTACCCATATCGAGTAGATCTATTTTCTCTAAAAATTCTGGTATTATGGAAATATGCGCAGACTTGAGCGTAAACCTCGTAAATAATATTACGTGTCCGCGCTCCATCGTTAGCCAAAGGATAAGGGTAGTAATATTAAAACTCTTACCACTACCCCTTCCCCCCGTAATGATCGTATACCTTGTATCCGAGTTCGGGATTAACTTGTATTGCTTCTGTAGGCTAATCAAATTTAACCAGATCGCGGAAGTTTAAGTTAAATCCTTCGCTGCTTAGTTCTACGCTCTCTTTAGGCTTACCGTATCGGTAATTAAAGTATAACTGTAACGCTCTCATATCTCCGTCGTGCATTTTGTTTTTAAGGATCTCGATAGCTTCCTCTTTATCTATTAACGCATCTAAACGCTCTATAAGTTTCTGCTCTGCGTCCTTTGGTTTACGCCCTGCACCTTCGCGCTTCCCTCCGTTATTTATTCGTCCGTCCATATTTGATAAACTTTGATTAATCAATTATACCTATATAACGTAAAAAAAAATTAAACCTCAACGTATCTAATATTATTTACCCTATCTTCTATGTATTCCCTTAGTACGTCGATCTCGATAGGTTTAAGGACTCCTACGTTAAGACTTATATACTTTAGGTTCTTGTTACGGTAATAAGTCGCATCGTCTAGCAGATCGTCTGCCAGTTGCTTAAAATGCGGGTTATACCTCATCGTAACGTCATCGAAGTTTTTTAAGGTGTACACTATTGTACAATGCGTTATCGGATAGCCGTACTCTTTTGTTATGTTTACGATCTCTCTATACCTATAGTTGTACTTGGTTCGTAGGATATAATAGAATAACGCCCTACCGTCTACGTATTCCCTCTGTCGGGTCCTCTTAAATATGTTTATTCCTAGTTCGCCTATTATGCGATTTTTAACGTAGTCTGGCTTCATATTGTCCCTCGTATTATGTAATCGTCTAGGCTCTCCCCTTGTTCGAAGAACTGCTTATAACGATCTATTGCAAACATTAGTTTTTTTTCGCCTTCGTAGTAGGCTTTTTCGCTTACGTCAAATATACCGATATCTAGACTTTTTTTATCGATCACTAAAAACCAGAACTCCTTATACGATTTATTGAATAAGTTACAGTATATGAACGCTTGTACGTCGTACCCGTATTTAGTTGCGGTGTGTCTCTCGAAGGCTCCTACGTCTGTAGTTGTCTTTAGATCTACGATAACGCTTCCTAGTACGTCTGCCTTTCCTCTAAAGGGGTAGTTTAATATATTGCCTATTGCTGGTACTTCATACTCCGCGTCGCTAAGTAGATCCATAGCAAACTTATTTCTAAATATCGCGTCGGTCAGTCGTTCGGTTTCTTCTCGTTCTCTTTTGGTATATACTTCTCCGTACTCCTGCTTCGCTTCTTTGTACGCTTTGGTGTTCTTACTTACCACGTCTACAAAACGTAACTCTTCGAACTTCTGCGGTTCTAATACGGATAGGTGTAATAGCCTACCCTCGATTAATCCTTTTGTATCCTTCTGTGCGTACTTGGTTACGTAGTGGTATACTTTAGGAGACTCTAATAGTTTCTTTACGGAAGACGAACTAAGCGCAGCCGTTTTTAAGTATCCGTAGTAAAACTCATCGTCTCGCATCTTCTCTAATAGTTCGGTACGATCCCATACCTTGCCGTCTAATAATTTCATATTCTTTGCTCTAAGGCGTAAACCTCTTTTGTTAATATATCGTTCTCTTCTGCTAGGGCTTTGTTCTCTTGTCGGAGTTTATCGAGTTCCTTAGCTTCTTCCTTGTACTTTAAAACCTTTTCTTCTAGGTCCCTTAATAAATGCTGGTAAGTCCATCTTGCGTTATGAAGTCTACCAACATACGAAAAAACCCTAACGAACCGTGTAGTAAGTTCGTTAAGGGTCTCGCTTGTCTTGCGCTCACTTTGAGTCTTTAAGATCTTCGCTATTACTTCTGCGTCATCGAGGTAAAGCGTCTCGTCTTGTATCTCGATCTTGTTAGCCATTATTTTCTAAATAATAAACCGCCTCTAAGACCTTAGCTTCTTTGTATCCTTCTAGCCATTTTTGATAATCCAAAAAAGTACGAAAGTGCCTAAGCTGGTTTTCGTCTTGAATACAAAAATATACGAACCCATTATGCATAGCTTGAAAGTCCGATATACTTATACATACCTGCAAGTCGTTGTAGTCGGTATGTATCGCTAGGTGTTCTTCTACAGTACAATACTGTATAGCTTCTATACCTAAGTGCTTACCGTCTACTCTAGTCTCTAAGATCGTCTCTTTTAGACGGCTTAAAGCGTTCAATACTGACGGGTTAAGTAGTGCCGTTTCGCCTCTGTTCATATTAGGCTCCTTCGCGTTGATCAATAGTTTATGCAAACTAGTTTTAGTGTCTTCCATTGTTTCGGGTTTTAAGTTAGACAATTTTAATTAATATAATTTTTGCTGCTTCTCGATCGCTAAGGGGTAAGTATCAAATTCGAACTCTTCGCCCGTTTCGGGATCTGTTAAAATATAAAATACGTCGTTAGGGTCGTTTTTGTGTCCTACCCACTCTTCGATACACGCTGCGATACCGCTACAGAAATATACGTAAATGTATCCGCTGGAGTCGTTGTATCCGATACCCTCGATAATTTCCTCGTCAAGTACGGGTACTCCGTCTACGTGTTCGTGCATTACGCGATCAATAATAATACTCATCGCTTTTAAAAATCTAGGGTATAATACGTTATTCGTTACTGTACCCTCTGGTCCTAGTTCTAAGTGAAAACCTTTCATAGTGTGTAAATTAAATTAGATTTGTTAATTATTACCGCTAATATAAACAAAAATTCTAAGACTGTGCATTTTGTTACATTTATAACAATTTAGGGTCGTTTTGTTATATTTCTGTATTTTTTTGGTTAAGTCGTTGATATTCAGTATATTATAGTACGTTATTAGTTTAACGAAGTTCTTTGACTTAATTTAAATCACTAAAACAATGAAAACAAGCATTGATACCGAGAACGCGGTTACGTTCACTATTGAACTCGTCCGCAAGTTCTGCGAATTATCTAAACGAGTAGATGAGAGAGTAGATCTAGAACCTAAGACCTTTACTATAGGTTGGGATTATTTCGACGTTAAATTTACGGTTGTTAGTCCGTTTCTAGAGTGCGTTTACTTAGAGGTTACTTTTGAAAACTGCTACTACGAAGATCGCGAGTTTCCTACTTATGAACTGAAAGCGTTAACAAGTACGGAGATACTTAGGTTATACCGAAAAGTAGAGGACCTTATACCCGAAGACTGGTATTAAAAACGGGGGGCAATTACGCCCCCTTTTTTTTTGCGCTGAACTCTTTAAACTTCTGGTGTAGATCTATCGGGGTCTCGTCGAAGACTACGGCTTGACTCTCTTCTAGGTAGTATACCTCCTTGCGTACCTTCTGGGCGTTCCAGTAGGTCGTTTCGGGTAACTGCTTTACTTCTAAATCTGGTAGGACTAAATCGTTAAGGTGGTAGACGTAGCTACCCTTAGGATCGTTTACGAAATAGAGTTTAACGCACTCTGGTAAATTCATAATCGCGTCGTACTTTTTCTTCTCGATCATTTTAGTTTCGTAGTACGTCGTTCTAAATTTCATTTCCATAATGCAAGAGTTCCCTTTGATCGTAAAACCGTAAGCATCGTAGCAATAATTTTTATCGCCTACCCATTTAAGATCCCAGCCTATAAGGTTACATACGGCTACGACGGCTTTTTCTAGATCCTCATAGTTGTTCTTCATATAATTCATTTAATGCGTTTATCCACTTCTTTACTAGCTTCCAGTTGCAGGTACAAGGTACGTACTCTTTGTGGTTAAAGTACTTCGCGTGGAGCCTAGAAATAACCTTTAAGTCTTCGTGGATTATTACGCTGGTAGGTTGTTTATCGTATATCGGTTTATACGCTATCTGGTCCTCGCTCGTCATCTTTGCAGGTTAAGGAGTTTAGATACATTTCTCGCTCGTAGCACCCGCAGTCGTTTTTACCAAACTTACGGGCTACCCATAGGGCTACGGGATACGCATTACCAAACGTAAGGAGTTCCGTAATAGCGTGTACCATAGTCCCTAACTTTATGTAGCAGCCTATCTTCATAGTAATAAATATATAATTTGTATTAATCCGTAGGAAACGATAAGCCCTAGTACCGCCCCTGCGCAGATCGCAGCGGAGATCTCTATAGGCATTTCGTTTTCTGGTTCTATTCTTGCTCCAGTAATTAAGTCTTCGGCTTCTACTATCTCGACTTCGATAATTTTGTTTTTGCTCATAGTGTGTCTTTTAAAATTTGTTTTACTCTGTTATAGGTACGATAAAGGGAGTAGTACGATATCTTAGTCTTTTTACTAAGTTCCGCGATACTCTCTCCGCTCTCGATTATTTCGTATACCTTCTGATCGTACCAGTATAAGCCGTCTAAGGTATCTAGTATTTTTTCGTAGTTCTTCTCGTAGTCTACGTATTCGTTTGGTCGGTTGTCGATCGTCTTATTATATTCCACCAGCACCATTCTAGCCTCTTTACGTTTTAGATCTAAAAACAAGGTCGTAAGGATCTTAAATATATATAGGTGGTTTATGTCGTTGTTATACGATATATCCCGCCCGTCCTTTATAGCCTTATCTAGTTTAATATACATTTCGCTAACCAGATCTTCTGCCGTCTCTATGTTGCAGCCGAAGGACTGTACTATTTCGATCCAGTCCCTATGCTTTTTGTAAGCTAGTCTAAGTCCCTCCACGTCGTAACAATTATAGCAAATATTCCTAAGCATACTTGGTGCTTACTCCATTCGGTATCATCGTCTACTATATCTATATCCTCGTGCGAAGGGTGGTAATAAAGATAGCCTATAGCAAAACCGTATAGCGGTACTAGCTGAAAGTGGT
>Ga0099849_1000325_pt1 | contig 21826 bp, 10 predicted proteins | sample CB_VirMetaG_4_FD_78177 | JGI IMG/M metagenome (GOLD analysis project Ga0099849, IMG submission 78177) | Freshwater to marine saline gradient viral communities from Chesapeake Bay - CB_1508_1M Viral MetaG | ecosystem: Environmental > Aquatic > Marine > Coastal | place: USA: Chesapeake Bay... | reverse complement strand
GAGCCACGAAAGGTAGAAGTTAATTGTATGTCTGCACCAAAAGCCGCAGCACCAGTACCAGCACCAGCACCAGCACCTATAATGGGATCTGGTTTAGAAGAAAGCCGTAAAAAATTAAAAGAGGCTTTAACATCGCATATGCAAATATTGAAAGGTATGCACGAACATGCTAAGAAATTGCGTGGAGGAACATTAGGACAAGTAACACAGTCTGTTTATGACAAAAGTGGACAATTCAGATTACCATCTGACGTTGTTCGACATATTAGTTCCTATGATACAGGTTTTCAAAATAGAGCCGAGCCTCCAGGTAAACCAAAATTGAGATGTGATGGAGACGATTATGCACCAAAGCCTACACCACCACCAGGTGATCTTAGCAATTACTTTGATTATGAAAAATATCCATCAACTCCCAAATACATACCTTCTACATCCACTCCAAAAGTTGCAAAGAAAGAAATTGTTGGTATGAAAAGAAAAGCAGAAGGAGAAGCAGAAGGTGGTCAATTGCCCTGTCGTGTTACAGAAAAAATGAAGGATTTGGAAATGAAAGGAACAGGAGTAGCACCAAGTGGCTTTGCTTGGGAAGACGCACCTAACTTTAAAGGACAATTTGAAAAGTACAATGCAACAGAAAAAAAGAAGTTTAAAGATTTAGCGTCTTTTGCAGATTACATTATGAACAATAAGGATAAATTTCAAGCCAAAACATTAAAACGAGCTCGTTTTTTTAAGAATGTATTGCAAAAGAAAAAATCTTCTCAATAAGTATATAACCATGCATCCTATTAGTAGACGTATAAGTGGCGATATGACGATGAGAGGCCGAACGACTCATCATGGCCAACCGTCTCACGTAAAATCAAATAGCACAGGAGCCGATCATCCAGACAGACATCATTATTTCCGATACCATGCTCGTAGTGGACCCTCTGTTAGAGACAGCAAAGGTCACTTTGGATCAGGAGAGGAAGGTCACGCACACATGGGTCGCGGTAAAATGCGAGGTGGAAATTTAGAAGGAGAATACAGTACTCAACCTACTGAGTACGGCAGTAGTCCATCCTTTGGAACTCCGAGCACAACACAATCACTTTTACATGTAGGAAGAACACAATCATTATTTGATCATGTGACAAACTATGGTCAAGATCGACCTGTACAACATAAGACAGCACAACGTGCAGCTAAACAAAAAATGAAACAAACTTTATTAAATAAACCAAAATATAACGATGCCGAATGGTCTGAAGTAGTTGGTCCTGATTGGAAAAAACATTTTGGCAATCATAGTCTATACAAACAAGTCATGAACAATGCACGCTAATCTACAACATGATTAATTTTTTCTACAAAATTGGCCGCTTCTTGAATAAGTGACGAAAGACAATGCGTTGGGATTGGTGCGTTTCTTTCCTTTTGATCCCTTTCAATCTTTCGAATGACAACATCAATGGCAAGGTCACCAATCTTTTTTGTTTCCATTTCTGCACTGACAAAAACGCCTTGAGGATCAAAATACTTAAGTGGAGATATGTCATCTAAGTATTTTGTATACGATGCTGCATCGACTACAAATGATTTTCGTCTTTCCGGAGTCCTGTATTTTATGTCGCTCATTCTAGCCTTGTTTGATTGACCCATTTCCTCCGTAAGCTCCATGAGTCTTGTGCAAGCCGTTTTCGGGTCTGTAGTGTGCATGGTAAATGGAATTTAATAATGAGAGACTTGCAAAAACAGCGAAAAAAATACACAGGCGATAGGATAAAAAAGAGAGACAAGGGGGCTTTGTACCGGAGTGAAAGAGACAAGTAGGGGCAATTAAAAAAAAAAGTTGTCGCTGAAATCGTCCTATCGTCATAATCGAACCCAAAGAAACCATGTCGAACGAAATTGTAGATATGACAGGCATTGTGGAAAGAATGAAAGACAAATTGTCGAAACCACAAGAAGATATGGACTTGACGAATGATGACGAACTCGATTTATCAACACAACCAACAGAGATGGACGAAGACACTCAAAGTCAACTGAGTGAACTGTCGGAAGAAGGCCAAATGGTGACAAAGGTTTTAAGTTTCCACATAAAAATGCCACAAAAGGATTGGGACAAGTATGATGTTGTGGAAGACATTGCAGACGAGATCTATAATTATTTGGAGTTCTCACCAGAAGGTGAAATTGTCGATTACATCCACTATATAAAAGATGTTTCGCCAAAGGTACACCCTGTGGACATATCTCATATGTATTGGGATCGCCGCCTTTGTGAAGGAAAGGAGAAGGATTGGCAAACGGAGTTTTTAAAGAACAATTTGCCAGGCGAATGCTTTAAGTATTAATCCTCCTTGACATATGTTGTGAGCATATCAGTACTGGATCCAGCTTGACCCATATATTTTTCAGCTTCACTTTTCTTTTTCATCATATCACCAAACTTTTCAGTCATGATGGAATGTCTTAAAATATTAACACCAACCTTTTTGTTATCAAACAGTTTGTTTAGTCTTTGATTTAATTTCACACTACCATTACCACTTCTATCTGCCCCGCCTAACGGAGCACCACTGCTGTCAATTAACAAATACTCGGATGGATTGACGGAGATCCATTTGCGTAAGATGTTTCTTAAAGGTGTCTTCAAAGGGATCTTTTGCTCTCCATAGGCTTTCGCCGTTTTGTAAGAGTTAAATACCAAATGCTTGCCGTCGTCAGACATGTAATTGTCTTTGGTTTTGTCTACATTGCGTATTTTAAAGTCTACATAATCTTTGCTTCTACGTACGGGAATATGAATGCCTGATAAGAGGCTAAGAATAATAAAGTTCTGAATCTTTTGTAGCTCGGACATAGAGGGACTTTCCTTTTTCATTAATGGCTTGGCAATTTTCTCCAGCATTTTATATTTCTGCATTATATCATCTTGAGTAACCCAATTTTCTTGTTGCGATGGTGTCTTTTGTTGTTTTTCTATTTCTTTCCTGTACTCTTGTATGTCTTGCATCATGAGCTCGCGATAGGATTTGTTGTCAGTGATAACCACTAACGCACTCAAGATAGTCTTACGTTTATTAGGAGTCAAATCTTTTAGTGCTTCAATAACCTCTTTGCTTTTGTCAAAATTGTCAAGAGAAATCTCAGACGATCCAAAGATCTGTTTGTGAAGAGATCGTAAAATGGAGCTGTACGTATTGATACTGCTCGTACTAAGGTTTGGTCTCTTTTCTTTTAAAAATTCTTTAAACTTTTTAGTGTCCATTATATTATAAGTAAAGATAAGATATTTACTAAATAACTAATTTAGTATTTATTTTCGTATCTTAATTAAAATGGACGTATACGAAAAAATCAAAATCAATCCGTATGTCAATTGCTCGGACAATGTTTTAGTGGAAATGAAACGGGATCGGCAGATTATGCAAGTGGTGTCTACTGGGGATCCTAATGTCTTTACCATTCGCAAAGGCTGTAATCGTGAAAGTGAAAAAGAAAAGACATTAAGTTTCCAATCTGTGTGTAGTGAAGTGTTTGATTACCACATTAACTTTTTCCAGATGAATACGAATTTGTTGTTTCCAAAAGGGATGGATACAGTCTTGGCAGTCTGCAAAGATGTCTTTCAAAAAGAAGTAGATAAAGATGGAAAGATTGCAGAAAGAATTAAGAAAGAATACGAAGAAGAAAAATCTAAAGAAGATGTATAACAATGATAGGAAGAATTTATGGAGGAAGTCTTGCAGCCCCTTCGTGGGAGGGAGCTCGCCCAGGCAATCAACCGGCCAAACCTAAACGACGTATATTGTTAACAAGTGCGAATGTAGTACAACAAACTCCTGTGGAAAAAGAAAAGTCTTTATTACAAAAAGAACGAATTAATTTAGGCGATCAACACATGGCCATGATTGACGATCCTGCTTTACTTGGAAGATTAGCTGGAAAAGAAGGAGGGTCAAAAGGGACTGATACACAATACAAAGCATGGGACAATATGTCTGCTCATATCCTTGCGGCACACCGTCAAGATGATGACCTGCAAAAATTATATGCAGAACAAAGAAAAGCGGCTCGTAAACCGAGCAAAAAGAAATGTGTGCTCACTCCTTATTCCAAATTGAAAAAAGGTGAGTTGGTAGAAAAGATTGCCGACAACTTGCCGTTAAGCATGATGATTCGCAAATCCGAATTGCAAAAAATGACTGTGAAAGATCTCCGTACATTAGCGGCACGCTTTTGCAAAACGGGAAGTGTGAAAGGTGGTGATATTGAATATGATAACTACCATGGGCCACTTAATACTTATGACTCTAGAAAACGGGAGCAGCAAGCAGAGAGATGGAAGCTAGGTATAGATGATGTCAATTCAGTATTTTACGGTCGTCCTAATGCAGTAAAAGGAAAAATAAGTACCTCTGTATATTCAAGGCCACCTATCGGAGGAGAACCCGTTAGGTTGCCATCAGACATTGTACGTTACATAGGCTTGTTCGACAAAGGCTTCGAGAACAGGCCAAAAACACCACAGAAGCCAGGTCTTTGGGCAAGACAAGGCGACGACTACGTACCAAGGGCAGCTGCGCCTGCAGGTTCACCCAGAGATTACTTCAATTACGAAGGCTTCCAGTTTCTTCCATCTAACATTCTGCCGGGGACAAACTTAAAGCCAGACAAGAAAGTAGTAAAAAAGAAAAGAAAAAGGGACGCAATAGGAGGAATGACGAAAAATTGAAATAATTAATATTTAGTAAAGTATATGGATCCCATACTTTACGAAAATGAATCCCACAGCCGACATGTCCTATTCCCAATCCAAAACGGCAAGGTCTGGGATTTATATAAAAAGGCTGTATCGTCATTTTGGAGGGCAGAAGAAATTGACCTCAGTTCAGATCTTAACGACTACCGATCATTATCTATTGATGAGAGACATTTCATCAACCATATCCTTGCCTTCTTTGCAGCATCTGATGGGATCGTACTTGAAAACCTTGCCGTACGATTCTTGGATGAAGTAAAGCTTCCGGAGGCACGTTGCTTTTATGGATTTCAAATTGCGATGGAGAACATTCACTCCGAGACCTATTCTTTGCTAATCGACACGTACGTAACGGATAGAAAACAAAAGGAGCTGTTGTTCAATGCGGTGACAAAATTCCCAGCAATCCGCAGAAAAGCCTTTTGGGCGAAACGGTACATTAATAGCAAACAACCGTTTCACACTCGTCTGATTGCCTTCTGTGTAGTGGAGGGGATCTTTTTCTCCGGATCCTTTTGCGCAATTTTCTGGTTGAAGAAAAGGGGATTGATGCCGGGACTGACAATGAGCAATGAATTTATTAGTCGTGACGAAGCCATGCATACGGAGTTTGCGATCCTTTTGCACAGTCTGTTGCAAGAGAAGTGTCCGGAGACCATGATCATGTCGATAGTAATGGAGGCGGTTTTGATCGAAAAGGAATTTATAATGGAATCCTTGCCCTGTCGACTAATCGGGATGAATGAGAAATTGATGGGACAGTATATTGAATACGTAGCCGATTATCTGTTGCAACAGCTGGGGTGTGGGAAGATATATCGGACACAGAATCCCTTTGACTTTATGGAGATGATAAGCCTGGACGGAAAAACAAATTTTTTTGAACGTAGAGTGACGGAATATGCTTTGGCCAATACGGAAGTGAAGGGAGATTTGTTCGATGCAGATTTTTAATCTTTAGCTTAAATTTTCTTTTGTGTATGTATAGTAAAAAATGAGTGAAACATCGCAACCCATTCAAGTACTCAATGTATTTAATAAACAAAATTTCCATACGGGATTGGCGAGTGAGTTTGTAAAATACCCCAAAGCCCAATCTACTGTCACCATGCCGAATGGTGTCAGATTTGGGGACGGGTCTTTTCAAAACTCAGCCAGTACGGGATCCTCTTTGACTGTTCGAGAAGAAAGTGGAGCAAATCCAGAAATAGCAACGGAAGTAAGTACAATAAAAGTATCAAATGGTACATTGATAGTAGATCCAATTGACAATTCAATCGTTACAATATCAACAAGTGGAGGTGGCGGCGGTGGTAGTTTTACAGTAACAGATAACAATGTAACAGCCGGAAATGTAAATACATTAAATGTAGAAGCATTAGGAACTGTTGTAAATGCAGGATCAAATACAGCAATTTTATTTTCAGGCGGGTCAAAAGTTAGTAGTACACAAACGTACACAACTACCGCACTTACAAGTCACACATTTTTGGTAGACCCCTTTAACACAACAAATGTCACTACATCTGGAGTCACAAGCAGTGGAACAGTTGCGTCTTACACAGGAACATATGAACGTGTTGTCAATAATGATGAAACTTCTACTGTAGCAATAAATTCTTTGGGTATTCGACATTTTAAATTTGATACTCAAAATGATTTTATTGATTTTGCAACATCAAATAGTTCGATTGATGCAATTCCTTTACAAAATAGCACGACTTTGTGGGCATGGTTTCTTATAGATGAAAATAATCAATCAACCTATAACCCCTTAATATCTACACGTACAAGAACTTCAACTGTTGCTGGATTAGAAATAAAAAGTAATATAGGGTTTTATGGTTTTCGAATTGGTACTGGTGCAGCTTTTTTAGATGTACCGTCCACTGTACCAGTAACAAGAGGGTGGCATATGAGTGCTTTGACAATGACTTATAATGGCACAAATTATGATTACATTCTTTATGTTGACGGTGTTTCCATTCATACACTTTCAAGTGATTTTATTACTCCTGTTTCAGGAGTACGAATAGGAGCATCTGTTGTTGATAGTGCTGGTGGTTCTATTGTTTCACAAAGTTTTATTGGACATTGTGGAATTACAGACAGTGCACTTTCTGCAACTGACATTTTAAGCATTTACAACGAATTAAAACCTTACTATATTACAACAGGTCTTTTTGTTGGAGACGTGACTGGAGACCTTACGGGAAATGCAGATACAGCTACAAAAATCGCGACCATAACCAACAGTGATATAGTTCAATTAGATGCAACACAAACATTAACGTCGAAGACTCTTACATCACCTACCATTTCTACTATCATAAATACAGGAACACTAACATTGCCGACTGATACAGATACATTGGTGGGAAAAAATACAACTGATACATTAACAAATAAGACATTGACAAGCCCAGTATTTACTGGTACAGCAACTGGTTTTTCTGGAGACGTAACTGGAGACCTTACGGGAAACGTAACCGGAGAAATAAAAACAGGAACAGGAACAGGAACAACACCTACGTTTGGCAGTAATACATTAACACTAACCACAGTGGGTAATACTTATGAAACATTTGATTACACTTATACAGGTGGAGCAGACACAGTATCAACATTAGCCTTTTCAGGAACCCAACGTAACAATTCTCAATATGTTGTTTCTATTTACAATCACTCAACAAGCACTGGAGCTTTTTCTTTTTCAACAACATTTAGTGGAGCAAAAATTAATTATACTTCTCAAGTAGATATACCTATTGATGGCTATGCCATTCTAACAATCTTCTACAAAGATTCAACAAATATTTTTGCATCTGTCAGTGTATTTAGTTAAAAATAAATTAAGTGTATATATAAACAAATGAGCGAGTCACAAAAGCCTCTGCAAATACTAGATATCTTTAACACACAAAACTTTATAACCAACAAGGACTATGTCACTTATAAAGCACAAGGATTAATAACAGCCCCCAATGGCCTAAAATTCGGAGACGGATCGTATCTCAATGGGGATTTCTATTCTGTCAATGGGACTTTAGTGCTAGACGTGGGAACGGATGGTACGGACGCGACTTTTAATGGTGATGTAAATGGAGACTTGTATGGAGACATTTATCAAGTAAGCAATGGAACTACAATTAAAATATTGGACAGTGATGCTGGTACGTTCACAGGAGACGTAACGGGAAACGTAACAGGAGATTTGACAGCGGGTGCAGTTACAACCGATAGTATTTTTGTTAATTACAATGATACAATACCTCTCGTTACAGGTAGAGAAGAGCCGTGGCAAGATGAAGATACTAACTTTAACACTGAACGTTCATTACCAACAACAGATGTAGCATATGCGGGGTTCGCGCCATTACGTGCATTTGTAGACGATAATGAAAATAACACTCTTCGTGAAATATTACATTTACACAGACATTGTAATGACATAAGTACAAGTGCTAATGCAGAAGGTGGATATATTGGATTGTATGTTACAGATTCTAATAATGGTGGAGAAATGGCTCGTATTTCTTGGCGTGGGGACAATGCACAGAATAATGAGGGAGATGGACGATTAAGTTTTTGGACTTCAGAGGACATTGGTGATCATGCTCTAGAGATGGACATCTACGAACGAATGACTATTGTAAAAGACGGAAAGGTGGGAATTGGTACAACCACACCTACAAGTTTATTAGATGTCAATGGATCATTGAATGTGACAGGCGCGACAACATTAGCAACATTGCAAGTAACAGGTGATTATTTGCCTGACATTAATAGCAATTTTAAAATTGGTACAGATGCTTTGGCAAATGCAACAGCAACAAATAATATAGGTATAGGCGATAAAAGTTTATACTATTTAACTGGAGGTATTGGAGTAAATACTGCTATTGGTTACCGAGCGGGATATAATTACGTTGGTGGTTATAATAATACTTTTATTGGTGCCAGTGCAGGTTGGGAGCAGACTAATTTGAAAGGAACGGTGACATTAGATAGTACATTAATTACTGATGTTTCTTTTCAAAATGCCGCGTTGTCTTCGTCTTTACAAGCAGCTATTACTGGTAGTCCTATTTCTGGTACAGGCATTACAAGTGGTTCAATTGTTTCATCATGCACGTCTAACACTATTACTCTTTCTGCAAACGCTACTGCAAACGGCAGCAATGTAAATCTTTTTGTAAACATCATTTACACCGGATACTTTAATAGTGTTGCGATTGGAAGTCACTCACAAATTACAGCAAATAATCAAATTTCATTAGGATCTTCTTCGACGAGTGTAAAAAGTAACGGTTCGTTTGAATGTAATGATATATTTTTTGAATCAAATGATCGAGACACAGGTATTTTGTATAATTCAAATACTCCCGATAGTTTTGATTTAAAAGCAGGAGGTATCAATACTTTAAACATAACAAGTACTGGTGCGAATGTTACGGGTGCATTAGATGTGACAGGCGCGACAACATTAGATTCAACATTAGATGTTACAGGCGCGACAACATTAGATACATTGGATGTGACAGGCGCGACAACGTTAAATTCAACATTGGATGTGACTGGACAATTAAATGCTACCACTGTAGAGGCATCTACCTTTTCAACAATTTCTAATGGAAATAGTGGATCGGTGCTTACACGTGAAATATTTGCTACTGAAGTTAAGTTTAACAATACTCTTTCAAATGCAACTTACAACTTAAATACAAATCGTATAACATTAAATACACAAGGATTTACATATGAAACATTTGATTTGACTTACGCTCAAACAAGTGTTTCGACGACATTTACTACAATTCAGCTTTCTTTTAGTAATAGAGTGAATGCACAGTACGTTATTGCTATACAAAATAATGCTTCAGGTAATTTAACTATTCCTACTTCTATTAGTTGCTCTCTTGGTGGTAATACACCATTTGCTTTTTTAACAAATTACACCTCCAACGTGACTATTACCCCAGGTGGATATGGTATGTTAAATATATTTTTCAAAAGCACTACGCAGGTTTTCTTGTCTGCGAGTAAATATTCTTAAAAAAATTATTCTATACCTTAATATATAATAATGGTTTTTGCAGGATTATTTTCGGCTTTAGTAAAACAAGAAGCAGCAGCAGCACCTTCCGACCCGTCGCAGTTATTAGTAGTAGGAGGTGGAGGTTCTGGGGGTCAAAGTTATGGGGGAGGAGGAGGAGCTGGTGGCATGGTGACTACGACACTAACAATTACAGCATCCACATCTTATAACATTGTTGTCGGAGAAGGAGGGTCTGGAAATGATACTACCCAAGAAACTGGTTACAATGGAACAAATTCTAGTTTTGATTCATATACCGCCATTGGAGGAGGAGGTGGTGGTTATTTTACTGGTGGTGATGGTACAGTTGGTGCACAGGGCGGTTCGGGTGGAGGTGGTTCAGGTAGCGCAGATGATGGAACATATCCATCAGGCGGCTCTGGAACGTCTGGTCAAGGAAACAGTGGTGGTGATGGTACTTTTGATGACAGACAAAACGACTTAAAACTTCGCTCTGGAGGTGGCGGAGGTGGTAGTGGAAGCGCTGGTTCAAATGGATCCTCAAGTGGATATGGTGGTAATGGAGGAGATGCGTCGCAATGGGTAGTTGACCAACAATATTATGCGGCAGGAGGTGGAGGTGGAACACGAGATGATGGTACTCCAGGTGATGAACAAGGAGGAGATGGCGGTGGATACACTGTTTCTGGTACTTTTACGATGTTGGGAGGGCATGGTTCTCCATACGGTAGTAGCACCAACGGTACATCTGGTGTGCAAAACACAGGTTCAGGAGGAGGGTCTTGGGTAACAACACCAACATCCGGTGCAAACGGCATTGTAAAAGTTTGGGTACCAAACAATTACACATATGACAGCAGTCACTTAACAAACGTAACTGGTTCTATTACTGTATCAAGCTCCACATTTACATATGGTTCAACCTCTGGAACTATGGTTACGTTTATTAATCCAGGTTCGGTAACATGGACACCTGTATTTTAATCCTTTAAACCCAATCTTAACCATATAATTAAGCAAAATAGTCATAATTATATGTTTTAAACCACAAATTAAGCCTTAAAATGCAATTATACCCCCATGTAGCTTAAATAAACCGGTTTATTTAAGCTACATGGGGGTATAATTGCATTTTAAGGCTTAATTTGTGGTTTAAAACATATAATTATGACTATTTTGCTTAATTATATGGTTAAGATTGGGTTTAAAGGATTAAAATACAGGTGTCCATGTTACCGAACCTGGATTAATAAACGTAACCATAGTTCCAGAGGTTGAACCATATGTAAATGTGGAGCTTGATACAGTAATAGAACCAGTTACGTTTGTTAAGTGACTGCTGTCATATGTGTAATTGTTTGGTACCCAAACTTTTACAATGCCGTTTGCACCGGATGTTGGTGTTGTTACCCAAGACCCTCCTCCTGAACCTGTGTTTTGCACACCAGATGTACCGTTGGTGCTACTACCGTATGGAGAACCATGCCCTCCCAACATCGTAAAAGTACCAGAAACAGTGTATCCACCGCCATCTCCTCCTTGTTCATCACCTGGAGTACCATCATCTCGTGTTCCACCTCCACCTCCTGCCGCATAATATTGTTGGTCAACTACCCATTGCGACGCATCTCCTCCATTACCACCATATCCACTTGAGGATCCATTTGAACCAGCGCTTCCACTACCACCTCCGCCACCTCCAGAGCGAAGTTTTAAGTCGTTTTGTCTGTCATCAAAAGTACCATCACCACCACTGTTTCCTTGACCAGACGTTCCAGAGCCGCCTGATGGATATGTTCCATCATCTGCGCTACCTGAACCACCTCCACCCGAACCGCCCTGTGCACCAACTGTACCATCACCACCAGTAAAATAACCACCACCTCCTCCTCCAATGGCGGTATATGAATCAAAACTAGAATTTGTTCCATTGTAACCAGTTTCTTGGGTAGTATCATTTCCAGACCCTCCTTCTCCGACAACAATGTTATAAGATGTGGATGCTGTAATTGTTAGTGTCGTAGTCACCATGCCACCAGCTCCTCCTCCTCCCCCATAACTTTGACCCCCAGAACCTCCACCTCCTACTACTAATAACTGCGACGGGTCGGAAGGTGCTGCTGCTGCTTCTTGTTTTACTAAAGCCGAAAATAATCCTGCAAAAACCATTATTATATATTAAGGTATAGAATAATTTTTTTAAGAATATTTACTCGCAGACAAGAAAACCTGCGTAGTGCTTTTGAAAAATATATTTAACATACCATATCCACCTGGGGTAATAGTCACGTTGGAGGTGTAATTTGTTAAAAAAGCAAATGGTGTATTACCACCAAGAGAGCAACTAATAGAAGTAGGAATAGTTAAATTACCTGAAGCATTATTTTGTATAGCAATAACGTACTGTGCATTCACTCTATTACTAAAAGAAAGCTGAATTGTAGTAAATGTCGTCGAAACACTTGTTTGAGCGTAAGTCAAATCAAATGTTTCATATGTAAATCCTTGTGTATTTAATGTTATACGATTTGTATTTAAGTTGTAAGTTGCATTTGAAAGAGTATTGTTAAACTTAACTTCAGTAGCAAATATTTCACGTGTAAGCACCGATCCACTATTTCCATTAGAAATTGTTGAAAAGGTAGATGCCTCTACAGTGGTAGCATTTAATTGTCCAGTCACATCCAATGTTGAATTTAACGTTGTCGCGCCTGTCACATCCAATGTATCTAATGTTGTCGCGCCTGTAACATCTAATGTTGAATCTAATGTTGTCGCGCCTGTCACATCTAATGCACCCGTAACATTCGCACCAGTACTTGTTATGTTTAAAGTATTGATACCTCCTGCTTTTAAATCAAAACTATCGGGAGTATTTGAATTATACAAAATACCTGTGTCTCGATCATTTGATTCAAAAAATATATCATTACATTCAAACGAACCGTTACTTTTTACACTCGTCGAAGAAGATCCTAATGAAATTTGATTATTTGCTGTAATTTGTGAGTGACTTCCAATCGCAACACTATTAAAGTATCCGGTGTAAATGATGTTTACAAAAAGATTTACATTGCTGCCGTTTGCAGTAGCGTTTGCAGAAAGAGTAATAGTGTTAGACGTGCATGATGAAACAATTGAACCACTTGTAATGCCTGTACCAGAAATAGGACTACCAGTAATAGCTGCTTGTAAAGACGAAGACAACGCGGCATTTTGAAAAGAAACATCAGTAATTAATGTACTATCTAATGTCACCGTTCCTTTCAAATTAGTCTGCTCCCAACCTGCACTGGCACCAATAAAAGTATTATTATAACCACCAACGTAATTATATCCCGCTCGGTAACCAATAGCAGTATTTACTCCAATACCTCCAGTTAAATAGTATAAACTTTTATCGCCTATACCTATATTATTTGTTGCTGTTGCATTTGCCAAAGCATCTGTACCAATTTTAAAATTGCTATTAATGTCAGGCAAATAATCACCTGTTACTTGCAATGTTGCTAATGTTGTCGCGCCTGTCACATTCAATGATCCATTGACATCTAATAAACTTGTAGGTGTGGTTGTACCAATTCCCACCTTTCCGTCTTTTACAATAGTCATTCGTTCGTAGATGTCCATCTCTAGAGCATGATCACCAATGTCCTCTGAAGTCCAAAAACTTAATCGTCCATCTCCCTCATTATTCTGTGCATTGTCCCCACGCCAAGAAATACGAGCCATTTCTCCACCATTATTAGAATCTGTAACATACAATCCAATATATCCACCTTCTGCATTAGCACTTGTACTTATGTCATTACAATGTCTGTGTAAATGTAATATTTCACGAAGAGTGTTATTTTCATTATCGTCTACAAATGCACGTAATGGCGCGAACCCCGCATATGCTACATCTGTTGTTGGTAATGAACGTTCAGTGTTAAAGTTAGTATCTTCATCTTGCCACGGCTCTTCTCTACCTGTAACGAGAGGTATTGTATCATTGTAATTAACAAAAATACTATCGGTTGTAACTGCACCCGCTGTCAAATCTCCTGTTACGTTTCCCGTTACGTCTCCTGTGAACGTACCAGCATCACTGTCCAATATTTTAATTGTAGTTCCATTGCTTACTTGATAAATGTCTCCATACAAGTCTCCATTTACATCACCATTAAAAGTCGCGTCCGTACCATCCGTTCCCACGTCTAGCACTAAAGTCCCATTGACAGAATAGAAATCCCCATTGAGATACGATCCGTCTCCGAATTTTAGGCCATTGGGGGCTGTTATTAATCCTTGTGCTTTATAAGTGACATAGTCCTTGTTGGTTATAAAGTTTTGTGTGTTAAAGATATCTAGTATTTGCAGAGGCTTTTGTGACTCGCTCATTTGTTTATATATACACTTAATTTATTTTTAACTAAATACACTGACAGATGCAAAAATATTTGTTGAATCTTTGTAGAAGATTGTTAGAATGGCATAGCCATCAATAGGTATATCTACTTGAGAAGTATAATTAATTTTTGCTCCACTAAATGTTGTTGAAAAAGAAAAAGCTCCAGTGCTTGTTGAGTGATTGTAAATAGAAACAACATATTGAGAATTGTTACGTTGGGTTCCTGAAAAGGCTAATGTTGATACTGTGTCTGCTCCACCTGTATAAGTGTAATCAAATGTTTCATAAGTATTACCCACTGTGGTTAGTGTTAATGTATTACTGCCAAACGTAGGTGTTGTTCCTGTTCCTGTTCCTGTTTTTATTTCTCCGGTTACGTTTCCCGTAAGGTCTCCAGTTACGTCTCCAGAAAAACCAGTTGCTGTACCAGTAAATACTGGGCTTGTCAATGTCTTATTTGTTAATGTATCAGTTGTATTTTTTCCCACCAATGTATCTGTATCAGTCGGCAATGTTAGTGTTCCTGTATTTATGATAGTAGAAATGGTAGGTGATGTAAGAGTCTTCGACGTTAATGTTTGTGTTGCATCTAATTGAACTATATCACTGTTGGTTATGGTCGCGATTTTTGTAGCTGTATCTGCATTTCCCGTAAGGTCTCCAGTCACGTCTCCAACAAAAAGACCTGTTGTAATATAGTAAGGTTTTAATTCGTTGTAAATGCTTAAAATGTCAGTTGCAGAAAGTGCACTGTCTGTAATTCCACAATGTCCAATAAAACTTTGTGAAACAATAGAACCACCAGCACTATCAACAACAGATGCTCCTATTCGTACTCCTGAAACAGGAGTAATAAAATCACTTGAAAGTGTATGAATGGAAACACCGTCAACATAAAGAATGTAATCATAATTTGTGCCATTATAAGTCATTGTCAAAGCACTCATATGCCACCCTCTTGTTACTGGTACAGTGGACGGTACATCTAAAAAAGCTGCACCAGTACCAATTCGAAAACCATAAAACCCTATATTACTTTTTATTTCTAATCCAGCAACAGTTGAAGTTCTTGTACGTGTAGATATTAAGGGGTTATAGGTTGATTGATTATTTTCATCTATAAGAAACCATGCCCACAAAGTCGTGCTATTTTGTAAAGGAATTGCATCAATCGAACTATTTGATGTTGCAAAATCAATAAAATCATTTTGAGTATCAAATTTAAAATGTCGAATACCCAAAGAATTTATTGCTACAGTAGAAGTTTCATCATTATTGACAACACGTTCATATGTTCCTGTGTAAGACGCAACTGTTCCACTGCTTGTGACTCCAGATGTAGTGACATTTGTTGTGTTAAAGGGGTCTACCAAAAATGTGTGACTTGTAAGTGCGGTAGTTGTGTACGTTTGTGTACTACTAACTTTTGACCCGCCTGAAAATAAAATTGCTGTATTTGATCCTGCATTTACAACAGTTCCTAATGCTTCTACATTTAATGTATTTACATTTCCGGCTGTTACATTGTTATCTGTTACTGTAAAACTACCACCGCCGCCACCTCCACTTGTTGATATTGTAACGATTGAATTGTCAATTGGATCTACTATCAATGTACCATTTGATACTTTTATTGTACTTACTTCCGTTGCTATTTCTGGATTTGCTCCACTTTCTTCTCGAACAGTCAAAGAGGATCCCGTACTGGCTGAGTTTTGAAAAGACCCGTCCCCAAATCTGACACCATTCGGCATGGTGACAGTAGATTGGGCTTTGGGGTATTTTACAAACTCACTCGCCAATCCCGTATGGAAATTTTGTTTATTAAATACATTGAGTACTTGAATGGGTTGCGATGTTTCACTCATTTTTTACTATACATACACAAAAGAAAATTTAAGCTAAAGATTAAAAATCTGCATCGAACAAATCTCCCTTCACTTCCGTATTGGCCAAAGCATATTCCGTCACTCTACGTTCAAAAAAATTTGTTTTTCCGTCCAGGCTTATCATCTCCATAAAGTCAAAGGGATTCTGTGTCCGATATATCTTCCCACACCCCAGCTGTTGCAACAGATAATCGGCTACGTATTCAATATACTGTCCCATCAATTTCTCATTCATCCCGATTAGTCGACAGGGCAAGGATTCCATTATAAATTCCTTTTCGATCAAAACCGCCTCCATTACTATCGACATGATCATGGTCTCCGGACACTTCTCTTGCAACAGACTGTGCAAAAGGATCGCAAACTCCGTATGCATGGCTTCGTCACGACTAATAAATTCATTGCTCATTGTCAGTCCCGGCATCAATCCCCTTTTCTTCAACCAGAAAATTGCGCAAAAGGATCCGGAGAAAAAGATCCCCTCCACTACACAGAAGGCAATCAGACGAGTGTGAAACGGTTGTTTGCTATTAATGTACCGTTTCGCCCAAAAGGCTTTTCTGCGGATTGCTGGGAATTTTGTCACCGCATTGAACAACAGCTCCTTTTGTTTTCTATCCGTTACGTACGTGTCGATTAGCAAAGAATAGGTCTCGGAGTGAATGTTCTCCATCGCAATTTGAAATCCATAAAAGCAACGTGCCTCCGGAAGCTTTACTTCATCCAAGAATCGTACGGCAAGGTTTTCAAGTACGATCCCATCAGATGCTGCAAAGAAGGCAAGGATATGGTTGATGAAATGTCTCTCATCAATAGATAATGATCGGTAGTCGTTAAGATCTGAACTGAGGTCAATTTCTTCTGCCCTCCAAAATGACGATACAGCCTTTTTATATAAATCCCAGACCTTGCCGTTTTGGATTGGGAATAGGACATGTCGGCTGTGGGATTCATTTTCGTAAAGTATGGGATCCATATACTTTACTAAATATTAATTATTTCAATTTTTCGTCATTCCTCCTATTGCGTCCCTTTTTCTTTTCTTTTTTACTACTTTCTTGTCTGGCTTTAAGTTTGTCCCCGGCAGAATGTTAGATGGAAGAAACTGGAAGCCTTCGTAATTGAAGTAATCTCTGGGTGAACCTGCAGGCGCAGCTGCCCTTGGTACGTAGTCGTCGCCTTGTCTTGCCCAAAGACCTGGCTTCTGTGGTGTTTTTGGCCTGTTCTCGAAGCCTTTGTCGAACAAGCCTATGTAACGTACAATGTCTGATGGCAACCTAACGGGTTCTCCTCCGATAGGTGGCCTTGAATATACAGAGGTACTTATTTTTCCTTTTACTGCATTAGGACGACCGTAAAATACTGAATTGACATCATCTATACCTAGCTTCCATCTCTCTGCTTGCTGCTCCCGTTTTCTAGAGTCATAAGTATTAAGTGGCCCATGGTAGTTATCATATTCAATATCACCACCTTTCACACTTCCCGTTTTGCAAAAGCGTGCCGCTAATGTACGGAGATCTTTCACAGTCATTTTTTGCAATTCGGATTTGCGAATCATCATGCTTAACGGCAAGTTGTCGGCAATCTTTTCTACCAACTCACCTTTTTTCAATTTGGAATAAGGAGTGAGCACACATTTCTTTTTGCTCGGTTTACGAGCCGCTTTTCTTTGTTCTGCATATAATTTTTGCAGGTCATCATCTTGACGGTGTGCCGCAAGGATATGAGCAGACATATTGTCCCATGCTTTGTATTGTGTATCAGTCCCTTTTGACCCTCCTTCTTTTCCAGCTAATCTTCCAAGTAAAGCAGGATCGTCAATCATGGCCATGTGTTGATCGCCTAAATTAATTCGTTCTTTTTGTAATAAAGACTTTTCTTTTTCCACAGGAGTTTGTTGTACTACATTCGCACTTGTTAACAATATACGTCGTTTAGGTTTGGCCGGTTGATTGCCTGGGCGAGCTCCCTCCCACGAAGGGGCTGCAAGACTTCCTCCATAAATTCTTCCTATCATTGTTATACATCTTCTTTAGATTTTTCTTCTTCGTATTCTTTCTTAATTCTTTCTGCAATCTTTCCATCTTTATCTACTTCTTTTTGAAAGACATCTTTGCAGACTGCCAAGACTGTATCCATCCCTTTTGGAAACAACAAATTCGTATTCATCTGGAAAAAGTTAATGTGGTAATCAAACACTTCACTACACACAGATTGGAAACTTAATGTCTTTTCTTTTTCACTTTCACGATTACAGCCTTTGCGAATGGTAAAGACATTAGGATCCCCAGTAGACACCACTTGCATAATCTGCCGATCCCGTTTCATTTCCACTAAAACATTGTCCGAGCAATTGACATACGGATTGATTTTGATTTTTTCGTATACGTCCATTTTAATTAAGATACGAAAATAAATACTAAATTAGTTATTTAGTAAATATCTTATCTTTACTTATAATATAATGGACACTAAAAAGTTTAAAGAATTTTTAAAAGAAAAGAGACCAAACCTTAGTACGAGCAGTATCAATACGTACAGCTCCATTTTACGATCTCTTCACAAACAGATCTTTGGATCGTCTGAGATTTCTCTTGACAATTTTGACAAAAGCAAAGAGGTTATTGAAGCACTAAAAGATTTGACTCCTAATAAACGTAAGACTATCTTGAGTGCGTTAGTGGTTATCACTGACAACAAATCCTATCGCGAGCTCATGATGCAAGACATACAAGAGTACAGGAAAGAAATAGAAAAACAACAAAAGACACCATCGCAACAAGAAAATTGGGTTACTCAAGATGATATAATGCAGAAATATAAAATGCTGGAGAAAATTGCCAAGCCATTAATGAAAAAGGAAAGTCCCTCTATGTCCGAGCTACAAAAGATTCAGAACTTTATTATTCTTAGCCTCTTATCAGGCATTCATATTCCCGTACGTAGAAGCAAAGATTATGTAGACTTTAAAATACGCAATGTAGACAAAACCAAAGACAATTACATGTCTGACGACGGCAAGCATTTGGTATTTAACTCTTACAAAACGGCGAAAGCCTATGGAGAGCAAAAGATCCCTTTGAAGACACCTTTAAGAAACATCTTACGCAAATGGATCTCCGTCAATCCATCCGAGTATTTGTTAATTGACAGCAGTGGTGCTCCGTTAGGCGGGGCAGATAGAAGTGGTAATGGTAGTGTGAAATTAAATCAAAGACTAAACAAACTGTTTGATAACAAAAAGGTTGGTGTTAATATTTTAAGACATTCCATCATGACTGAAAAGTTTGGTGATATGATGAAAAAGAAAAGTGAAGCTGAAAAATATATGGGTCAAGCTGGATCCAGTACTGATATGCTCACAACATATGTCAAGGAGGATTAATACTTAAAGCATTCGCCTGGCAAATTGTTCTTTAAAAACTCCGTTTGCCAATCCTTCTCCTTTCCTTCACAAAGGCGGCGATCCCAATACATATGAGATATGTCCACAGGGTGTACCTTTGGCGAAACATCTTTTATATAGTGGATGTAATCGACAATTTCACCTTCTGGTGAGAACTCCAAATAATTATAGATCTCGTCTGCAATGTCTTCCACAACATCATACTTGTCCCAATCCTTTTGTGGCATTTTTATGTGGAAACTTAAAACCTTTGTCACCATTTGGCCTTCTTCCGACAGTTCACTCAGTTGACTTTGAGTGTCTTCGTCCATCTCTGTTGGTTGTGTTGATAAATCGAGTTCGTCATCATTCGTCAAGTCCATATCTTCTTGTGGTTTCGACAATTTGTCTTTCATTCTTTCCACAATGCCTGTCATATCTACAATTTCGTTCGACATGGTTTCTTTGGGTTCGATTATGACGATAGGACGATTTCAGCGACAACTTTTTTTTTTAATTGCCCCTACTTGTCTCTTTCACTCCGGTACAAAGCCCCCTTGTCTCTCTTTTTTATCCTATCGCCTGTGTATTTTTTTCGCTGTTTTTGCAAGTCTCTCATTATTAAATTCCATTTACCATGCACACTACAGACCCGAAAACGGCTTGCACAAGACTCATGGAGCTTACGGAGGAAATGGGTCAATCAAACAAGGCTAGAATGAGCGACATAAAATACAGGACTCCGGAAAGACGAAAATCATTTGTAGTCGATGCAGCATCGTATACAAAATACTTAGATGACATATCTCCACTTAAGTATTTTGATCCTCAAGGCGTTTTTGTCAGTGCAGAAATGGAAACAAAAAAGATTGGTGACCTTGCCATTGATGTTGTCATTCGAAAGATTGAAAGGGATCAAAAGGAAAGAAACGCACCAATCCCAACGCATTGTCTTTCGTCACTTATTCAAGAAGCGGCCAATTTTGTAGAAAAAATTAATCATGTTGTAGATTAGCGTGCATTGTTCATGACTTGTTTGTATAGACTATGATTGCCAAAATGTTTTTTCCAATCAGGACCAACTACTTCAGACCATTCGGCATCGTTATATTTTGGTTTATTTAATAAAGTTTGTTTCATTTTTTGTTTAGCTGCACGTTGTGCTGTCTTATGTTGTACAGGTCGATCTTGACCATAGTTTGTCACATGATCAAATAATGATTGTGTTCTTCCTACATGTAAAAGTGATTGTGTTGTGCTCGGAGTTCCAAAGGATGGACTACTGCCGTACTCAGTAGGTTGAGTACTGTATTCTCCTTCTAAATTTCCACCTCGCATTTTACCGCGACCCATGTGTGCGTGACCTTCCTCTCCTGATCCAAAGTGACCTTTGCTGTCTCTAACAGAGGGTCCACTACGAGCATGGTATCGGAAATAATGATGTCTGTCTGGATGATCGGCTCCTGTGCTATTTGATTTTACGTGAGACGGTTGGCCATGATGAGTCGTTCGGCCTCTCATCGTCATATCGCCACTTATACGTCTACTAATAGGATGCATGGTTATATACTTATTGAGAAGATTTTTTCTTTTGCAATACATTCTTAAAAAAACGAGCTCGTTTTAATGTTTTGGCTTGAAATTTATCCTTATTGTTCATAATGTAATCTGCAAAAGACGCTAAATCTTTAAACTTCTTTTTTTCTGTTGCATTGTACTTTTCAAATTGTCCTTTAAAGTTAGGTGCGTCTTCCCAAGCAAAGCCACTTGGTGCTACTCCTGTTCCTTTCATTTCCAAATCCTTCATTTTTTCTGTAACACGACAGGGCAATTGACCACCTTCTGCTTCTCCTTCTGCTTTTCTTTTCATACCAACAATTTCTTTCTTTGCAACTTTTGGAGTGGATGTAGAAGGTATGTATTTGGGAGTTGATGGATATTTTTCATAATCAAAGTAATTGCTAAGATCACCTGGTGGTGGTGTAGGCTTTGGTGCATAATCGTCTCCATCACATCTCAATTTTGGTTTACCTGGAGGCTCGGCTCTATTTTGAAAACCTGTATCATAGGAACTAATATGTCGAACAACGTCAGATGGTAATCTGAATTGTCCACTTTTGTCATAAACAGACTGTGTTACTTGTCCTAATGTTCCTCCACGCAATTTCTTAGCATGTTCGTGCATACCTTTCAATATTTGCATATGCGATGTTAAAGCCTCTTTTAATTTTTTACGGCTTTCTTCTAAACCAGATCCCATTATAGGTGCTGGTGCTGGTGCTGGTACTGGTGCTGCGGCTTTTGGTGCAGACATACAATTAACTTCTACCTTTCGTGGCTC